>Ga0075480_10000360_pt1 | contig 26336 bp, 28 predicted proteins | sample DEB08_DNA_7_FD_81590 | JGI IMG/M metagenome (GOLD analysis project Ga0075480, IMG submission 81590) | Aqueous microbial communities from the Delaware River and Bay under freshwater to marine salinity gradient to study organic matter... | ecosystem: Environmental > Aquatic > Marine > Coastal ... | reverse complement strand
TGCGGAAGCGGAAGCCGCCAAGAAGGCGGAAGAAGAAGCCGCTGCTGCTGCCGCTGCCGAGAAGGAAGCGAAGGCCAAGGCGGACGCTGAAGCCAAGGCTGCTGCCGAGAAGGAAGCGAAGGCCAAGGCGGACGCCGAAGCCAAGGCTGCTGCGGAAGCGGAAGCCGCCAAGAAGGCGGAAGAAGAAGCCGCTGCTGCTGCCGCTGCCGAGAAGGAAGCGAAGGCCAAGAAGCCCGCCTCGACCAAGGAAGCCAAGAAGCAAGAGGAACTTGAGCGCGTGAAAGAGCGTGCCAAGCAAATCGACTTCAAGGTCATCGGACAAGCCTCCAGCACCGAACTCAAGGAAGAGGTCAAGAAAGGGGCCACGACGCTTGAGGTGGCCAACGCGGCCGACTTCGAAGAGCAAGGTTCTGCCTCGATTCGTGACGGAAAAGGCACCACGCGGATCTCGTGGACCGGCAAGGACGGCAACGCCCTGACCGGCGTGACCGGCGTGACGCGCGTGTTTGCTGCGTCTGCGACCTTGACGGCGCAAGACGACCTCCAAGTGATCAAGGGCATTGGGCCTTTCATCGAGGAGAAGTTGAACGCGCTGGGCATCACGACCTACCGCCAAATCGCGAACATGACCGCGAAATTGGAGGACGAAGTGAACGAAGCCATCGAGTTCTTCCCCGGTCGGGTGAAGCGTGATCAGTGGGTGGCTCAAGCGAAGATTCTGCTTGGCGAGGACGCCAAGTTGGACGAGAAGGCGCTGAAGCAGGCCGAGGAACTGGAGCGCATTGCGAAGAAGGCCGAGAAGATCGACTTCGCCACGCTCGGTGTCGCCTCTGCTTCGGAGAAAGACGACCTGAAAGCCATCAAGGGCATCGGTCCGTTCATCGAAGAGAAACTGAACGCCTTGGGCATCTTCACCTTTGAGCAGGTGAGCAAGATGACGCCGGAGATCGAAGAAGAGGTCAACGTCGCCATCGAGTTCTTCCCCGGTCGCGTGAAGCGTGACGAGTGGGCCAAGCAGGCCAAGACGATGCACGAGGACAAAGCGTGAGCGTGCCTTGACTTTGGCTCTTGGCGTGATGGGCTTGCGCACGAGGCTCAGCCGCAAGGCTGGCCGGTCGGTGCCCCATAGGTGACTTCAAGTCCGAGAGGGCGGGTTCCGAGCCATGACCTGCCGCGTGTTCGTCAAGTTCGTTACCGACCCAGAGACCGATCCCAGCAAAGCCGTGGTGGCCTTGGCCTGCGCTGCTCAAGCCGTCAACGACGGGCACGACGTGGACGTCTTCTTCGCCGCTGCCGCCACGCGCATGTTGGTGCCGGGTTACCTTGAGGGCTTGATGGGCCGCGTCGGCGCGCCTTCCGCGATGGCCCAGCAATTCGTGGACGTCCTCGCCAGCGGTGCTCGGTGGCACTGCTCGTTCAATTCCCTCAAGGCCACGGCCGGGATTGAGGAAGGCCAAGGTGGCATCATCGTTCCTGACGAGGCCATGACCTGGAGCGGGCCGCCTGGCGTCATCGCTCTGGCCACGGCCGCCGACACCGTGCTGTGCTACTGAAGGCATGCAGCACGCCCGATGGAGGCTTGCCTCCATCCCGACCAATGTGGCTCGGAGGAGGATTGGGCTTTGCTTGTCTGAAGGAAGGCCTAAGTGTGAACCCGCAGGTCCCCTGCCATGCTCAACGACATGGATTGGGACATGGCGGGCGCCCTCGGGCGTTTGCTTGCCGCGCTCAAGGAAAAGGGAATGACCGCAGACGAAGCCTTCGAACAAATTGACACCGACGAGGACGGGAAGCTCAACGGCCCCGAACTGCTCAACGGTCTGTCCTCCCTCTTGGGCGAGGACCTCGACCCGGCCAAGGTCTCCCGCATCATCACCTCTTCCGACGTGGACGTGGATCACCGCGTGGACCTGTTCGAGTGGCGCTCCATGCTCGGGCCCACGGACGAAGAAGAGTGAACTGAGCGTTGGCTACAGGCGGAAGGCCTTAGAGGGCGTGCGTGCCGGAACTCGGCATGGGTCGCCCCCTGAATGACGTGTTTGCGGTGCCTGACACCCTGATTGACCTGTCCTTCATGGACGGTCTCGACTTTTGGATGCAAGCCACCATCGCGGTGGTGTTCGTCGCTTTCGCGGCGTTGTTCACCAACAAGGTCATCCTCGGCATCATGCGAAAACTAGCCGGGCGTACGCAACCCTCCTGGGACGACGACCTTGTCGAAATCGTGTCCAGTCGCGTCTTGCTTAGCGTCGTCTTGGTGGCTGTTTTGCTCATGGTGCAATGGCTCTTTGACGACCTTGGAGACACGATGCCACCGTACGTGTACGCGTCCCTCATCCTCATCTCCGCTTCCGCACTTTCTGCCACCCTCAAAGTGGTCTTCACCACCTTCTTGGACAACATGCAGAAGAAGCGGGAAGTCAAGGTCGAAGGATCCAATCCACTGCTCGTCTTCCTCGCTCGCGGGTCCGCTTGGGCCTTTGGTATCGTCCTCGCAGCACAGCAGTTGTCCATCGACCTCTCCGGCGTCTTGGCGTCCTTGGCCGTGTTTTCAATCATCATTGGTCTGGCCGTCCAGCACACGCTGGGGAACATCATGAACTCCTTCATGCTCTCCCTGGACCGACCCTTCGACAACGGTGACCGCATCATCGTCGACGGCATCGAAGGCACGGTCATGGCCATGGGGATGTTGTCCACCAAGATCCTCACGCTTGAGGAAGAACTTGTCATCATCCCCAACAACACCCTCGTCAACACCACCATCACCAACATGGCCCGTGGCGGTGGGGATGGCCTTCCTCGTCGTGTGGTGTTGAGCGTGGACGTGGGCGTGGATTACGCGGAGAAATCCGCCCACGTCAAGCACACCCTCCTTCGCGTGGCACGGGACTCCGAGTACGTCTTGGCCGACCCGGCTCCTCACGTCGAATTCTTGGAGATGTCCGACTACGCCAAGGTCTACCGGCTCTACGTGTGGCTTGCATCTTTCGCAGACAAGCGAATCGCCAACGACAACCTGCTCAGCATGGTTGACGCGGAGTTCACGCAAGAGGGCATCGTGATCCCCTTCCCTGTGGCCGTCGAGTTGGACAAGGCGCCTGCGCCAAGCGAGGAGAAGCTCTCTCAGAAGCGTGCGCGTCAGCACGCTGCTCAGGCACGCATGAAGGTCATCGACCGCCGCACGGAGCGTCAGCGTCTTGCCATCCGGGAAGACATCAACATCCTCACCGAGCGCCTCGAAGAGCGCATCGGCAGCAAGGAACGTCGTTCCATCGAAGAAGAAGTCGCTCGCCTCGAAGCGGTGCTGTCCAACCTCGACCTCGACTGAGGTTTTCCCATGGTACGCACCGTGGTGCTGGGGCGTTTCCAGCCCTTTCACCGTGGGCATGCAGGCTTGGTTGAAGCGGCGTTGGGGCATGCAGGCCTCGACGACGTGATGATCGCCATCGGTTCCTCGGCCTCGGAGCCCTCCATGCAGAACCCATGGTCGGCGGACGAACGTGAAGCGATGATCCTGGCATGGGCCGCCTCAGCGTGCAGCGAAGAAGAACAGCACCGGCTGAAGGTCTGCCACGTCCCGGACATCAACGACCCGCCCGCATGGGTGGAGCACGCGACCTCGATTCACGGTGAAGGAACCCTTCTCACCTCGGACGAAGGCACCGCTGCGCTCTACGAAGCATCGGGATGGAACGTGGTTCGGGCTCCCTTGGAGGCCCGCCGTGACCGAGAAGGATGGCGCGTCCGAGAAACGGCCCGCATGCTTTCCACGGTCGGCGACGACGACGCGGTACGAACGGTTCTCTCACCGACCGTCCCGGAGGCGGTCATCGCGTGGATGCTTGAGCACGATGCCCTCTACCGGCTGTCCTTGCTTCGCGAGGGCGCCGTGGTCGGTTGAGTCACGCGGCCACGACGACACGGCTGGCCTGCAACACGCGGTCGTGAAGCATGAAGCCCGCCTCGAGTTCTTCGATCACCTGGCCCGCAGGGTGGTCGTCGGACGCGGGTACGGTCGTGATGGCTTCCATCTTCGACGGGTCGAAGGCATGGCCTTTGGCTTCGATGCGAACCACGCCTGCGGCCTTGAGTTCGGCGATCAAACGATCGTGCAGGAGGCGGAGGGCGCCTGCGGCTGGACCGTCGTCGTCCCCCGTGGTGCTCAACCCCCGTTCCACGTCAAGCAGCACGCTGATCATGCGTCGTGCGAGGTGCTGGGCACCGTAGCGGACGAGGTCTGCCCGGTCTTGAGCGAAGCGCTTGCGGGCATTTTGCAGGTCTGCCTCCTTGTAGGCGATTTCTTTCTCTGCGGTTTCGGCGCGTTGAAGCGCTTCTGTCAGCGGGTCAACGGGCTCGGGTTCAACCTCGGGCTCTTCGACGGTCACCTCGACCGTCTCCTCTTCAGGCGAGTCTTCTGACATGGTGGTGGCCTCCCTGTTCCCGTCTTTCAACCCGTCGTCATTCGGGTGCAGGAAGCCCGTGCTGAAGGACCTCCGTCAGGTTCCACGCACCGTGCCCCCACGCCGTGGCCGTCAGGTGTTCCCTGCCCACGATGCCCACGAGTTCAGCCTCATTTTGAAGGCGTCCAATCGCATGGGACAGGCTTCCAGTCGCCCGTACATGAGCCTCATGGGTCGGTAAGATGCGAGGATCCCGGTGCTCGTCGAGGGTTTCCCCAAGTGCTTCTCGTCGGCCCATCCAATCGAGCACCACGGCCTCGACCAGTTCGGTCTCGGTGCGTTTGCCTGTTTCGGCGAGGATGTCGTTCCACGTGGTTTCGGCGTACAGGTCGTCCACGTGGGCCACCTCACGACCAAGGAGGACGTCAAAATAGAGGAAAGCACGACCTTCCCAGACCTCCCATGCTCCGGGGCTGGCCCAGCGCATGAGGTGAAGCAACCCTTCCTCACCGTCTTCGCAGGTCGCCAAGGCTTCGCGGAGCGGGAGATGCCGTGCGGCATCGCTTCGGCCCTCGGACCAATCAAGCCATTCGGCTTCGGCGTCGATGTCGAAGGGCCGCACCAATCGGGCGTCCTGCGTGGGTCGCGTTGCTCGGAGCGACCCTGCGTCCATCGCGGCGTCCACGTCTTCCCACGTGCGTTCGAGCAGGTCGGCCAGCCGTGGCCGGTCCACGAGAAGGAGCACCAACTCGAGGCCCATGTCCTGAGCGCGTGCCTCGCGTGTTTCAAGCCTCGCTCTCGTGCCTGTTCCATGGGTGAGGTTGAAGCCTGACTCGCGGACCACGCACACGGGGACGACGCATGGCGACCATCCAGGAGCAGATTCAAGCGCTCTTGGATGAAATCCATAAGACCCAGAAAAACAAGGCCACCAACGCCCATATTGGGAAGTTGAAAGCCAAGATTGCCCAACTCAAACTCAAGCAGGAAAAGGCCGCAGCCTCTGCGAGGAGCTCAGGTCCAAGCAAGGGCTTCGAGGTTCGTAAGTCAGGTGACGCCACGGTGGCACTGGTCGGTTTTCCTTCGGTCGGAAAGTCCACCTTGATCTCCAAAGTCACGGACGCGCATTCCGAAACAGGTTCCTACGCCTTCACCACGCTGACGTGCATTCCTGGTGTGATGGAACACCGTGGCGCCAAAATTCAGATCCTCGACTTGCCGGGACTGATCAAAGGTGCAGCGGAGGGAAAAGGGCGCGGGAAGGAAATCCTCGGCGTCATCCGTGCAGCGGACATGGTCCTGTTCGTGGTCGATCCTTTCCAAGACGGCCACTTCGACGTGCTGTACCGTGAACTTCACAACGCCGGGCTCCGGCTGAACGAAGAGCGACCTCCGGTGTTCATCGTGCGCTCAGACAAGGGCGGCATCGACGTTCGAACCACGGTCGAGCAGACCCACTTGACGCCGGAGGAGATGGGTGCCATCATCCGCACCTTCGGCTACACCAGCGCCATCGTGACCTTGCGTCACGACACCACGGCGGAGCAAATCGTGGACGCGCTCGCCATGAACCGCGTGTACGAGAAGGCCGTCGTGGCCATCAACAAGATCGACATCGCCACGGAGGATCAACTGCAACACGCCGAGTCCATGCTCCCACAGGACTGGCCCATCATGCGCATTTCTGCGTTCAAAGAACAAGGTCTTGAGGAACTCAAGGATTTCATCTACGACAACCTCGGGTTCATGCGCGTGTTCCTCAAGCCCCAAGGCGGCGAAGCCGACCTTGAGGAGCCGCTCATCGTCAAGGACACCTCGACGGTGGAGACCATCTGCATGAAATTGCACCGTGATTTTGTGCGCAAATTCCGCTACGGCAAGGTCAAGGGACCAAGCGCAAAATTCGACTGGCAGCGTGTGGGTCTTGATCATCAGCTGAAGGACGGTGACCTGCTCACCATCGTCGTCAAGCGTTGAGGTGACCGGCCATCAAGGCCGCTCCAATCACGCCTGCATCCGGTCCGAACCTGGCCTTTCGTACGGCTGCGTTCGCCTGCAGCCGTGTTTCGAAGGCTTCCCAGTGTTCCGTGATGCCTCCACCCCCGACGATAAGGTCCGCGTCAACGGCGGTCTCCATGACGGCCAAGGCTTCGTTGAACCGGTCCGCCCATGCAGCAAGGTCGAGCCCTTCCACGTCACGCGCTCGCCCGCTGGCGTGGGTTTCCAGCACGCTGCCACGTGTTGGATGAGGCAGCAAACCGAATTCACATCCGGGGACGAGCCGCCCGTTTCGGTGAAGCCCGCTTCCAAGCCCCGTTCCTACGGTGACGGTGAGGACCGTGCCGGCCTCGTCTGCGGCTGAGCCAAGACGCACCTCTGCGACCGCTGCCGCGTCCGCGTCGTTGAGCACCACAAGGTCCGGGCGTGCGAGGCGCCCAGCGAGGTCGGTGCCGGGCCACGTCGAGCGAAGGTTGGGCGCGGTGCGGACGGTCGTACCGTGCACCCGGCCAGGAAATCCAAGCCCGACCGGCAGATCCGGCATGCGGTTGAGGGCCGTCCTCAAGGCGTCCAAGATCGGTTCAGCCGGCGTGTTCACGTCGTGCGACAACCGCTCAACGTCACCTTCGATGCGGCCGGTGTGGACGTTCACGACGGCGAGCCTGCAACCGCTTCCGCCAACGTCCACGCCGATGGCCTTCATGTCAGCGACCTCGTTCGTGGGCAGCGACGGCGTAGGGCATCAGGACGTCTGGGTCGAAGGGGTGAGCGGTTTCCGAAGTCAGGTCCTGGAAGGAGGGCGCCACCCAACGGGCCGGTCCCTCCAACAGGGCGAGAAGGTCGGCATGGCTGGACGCGGTCAGGCGTCCAAAACTGGCCTCGTCCTCGCCGTCGCGCCGGTCGGACCAGCGCAAGCGCCCCTGTTCTGCACCCCCGGGGTCTTCGCCGTGGAGGACGAAGCCCACCGGCAGGTCCGGTAGGGCGGCGACGAGGTCGGCGTTCATGCCGGGGCCCAGGCCGAGGACATGGGCGCGCCGAACGGCCGTCATCACCCGATGAGGCCATGCCTCCTCCCCTTGCTGCGTCCATGCTTCCACGGCGCGTGGTGACACCGCGGTCGGGACGTCGAGCACGAGGATGACTTGGCGTGAATTGGCGTGGTGCAGCACCATCTTCCATCCGATCTCCAGTTGGAGTTGGAGGCCGGCATGATGCCGAACCCGGTTGGAATCCACCTCGACGCTGAGGTTGCCCGCTTCGGGCCGGTATGCATCCGGCCACGTGCGCCAATCGTCGCCTTCGGATTCAGCAAGCGTGGCATGCACGGCGTGGTGAACGCGCCACGGTTCTTCCTTGAGCCACGCCGTGATGTGTTCGTCGTCAATGTCCACGTCTGCGGCCAAACCGTGGTGGAAGGTGGGGTCGATGGCCAAGCCGGTCAGCGGCAATCCGTCGTCGTCACGTGCGGCAAGGCAGGGGACGTGCCAGAGCCCAAGACCGAGGTCGGCCAGCAGGTCAATCCAACGGAAGGCCGCTTTTCTCAGGTCACCGACGCCTTCGCCAGCAAGCAAGGTTCGGAGGTCCAAGGCCACGCCCGCCCGTCGCACGTCTCACGATGGAGGACTTCGGTTCAAGGCTCTGACGTTAATCCCAAATGCCCATGTCCATGCGAGCGTCTTCGCTGGCGTGGACGCTCGGGTCCCATCGAGGGGTCCACACGAGGTTCACGTGAACCGAGTTGAGGCCGCTGCTGAGGGCGGCACGGTGCGTTGCGGCCATGATTTCTGGCGCGGCCGGGCACCCCGGACTGGTCAGGGTCATGTCGATTTCAGCGTGGGGGCCCTCGTCCTTGGCTTCGAGGCGAACGGCGTACACCAAGCCAAGTTCAACGATGGAGATTTCCAATTCAGGGTCTTCCACGCTTTGCAAGGCATTCAACACGTCGTCTTCATTCACCATGGCTCATCGCCTCCAATTCCTGCGTGATCATGTCGAACATCGTGCGCACGCCGTTTGAACGACTCGGGGTGAGGGAATTCAACACGCCGGCTTCTTTGATGTGGTCCACCGTCATGGCTCGAGCGACCTCAAGCGGTTGACCGTGCATGCCCAGCGCCAGGAGTCCCATCAGGCCCTGCACCAGCCTTGCGTCGGCGCCACCACGGAGGTGAACATGCCCGTCTTGGAGCCGCACCTCGAGGTGGGCTTGGGATTGGCAGCCCTTGACGCGGTTCTCATCGGTCCACGCCTCGATCGGCAAGGCGAGGATGTCTTCGGCCAAGTCGAAGATGAACTCGAAGCGTTCCATCCGGTCCTCGATGTCGGCGAGTTCTTCGATCACTTCGGCCAACGGGGCTGCGATCATGCCGACCCTCCGAAACGTTCCAACACGTGGCTGAGGGCCTCGACGAGGCCTTCTGCTTCTTCCATCGTGTTGTAGAGGTAGAACGAGGCCCTGACCGTGCTTGAGATGCCCAAGCGATGGAGCAAGGGCTGTGCGCAGTGATGGCCCGTTCGGACCGCGAAGCCTTGGGCGTCAAGCAGGTGCGCCATGTCCTCCGCGTGCAGCGCAGGGTGGAGGAAGGAGACGACGGCTGAATCCATGTCGTCATGGCGGCCGTACACCGTGCAACCGAGGTTGCGGAGGGCCTCGGCGGTCCACCGTGCAATGCCGAGCAAGCGATGATGTTCCGCGTCCAAGTCCACCTGTTCGAGGTAATCCATGGCCGCCTTCCAGCCAATGGCTTCGGCGATGCGCGGGGTTCCGGCTTCGAACTTGTGCTCGTTTTCTTGGTAGGTGGAACCCTCGACGGTCACTTGGTCGATCATGTCTCCGCCGCCCATGAATGGGGCCATTTCGGCGAAGGCGTCCTCTTTCACCGTCAGGCAACCGATGCCGGTCGGACCGAGCATCTTGTGGGCGGACACGGCCAGGAAGTCAACGTCCAACTCGGTCACGTCGATGCGCGTGTGCGGTGCGCCCTGAGCGGCGTCGAGCAACACGCGTGCACCCGAGGCATGGGCCTGTTCGATGATGCGTTCCACCGGGTTGCGCACGCCCAGCACGTTGGACGTGTGGACCACGCACACGAGTTTCGCTCCGGGGAGGGAGGCGGTGTAGGCGTCCATGTCGAGGGTCATGTCCTCGAGGACCGGAACGTAACGCAGTTCGACACCGCGCTCCTTGGAGAGCATCTGCCAAGGGACGATGTCGCTGTGGTGTTCCATTTCGGTCAACACGATGGCGTCGCCTTCCTTCAAGTTCGCACGGCCCCAACCGTGGGCGACAAGGTTGATCGCCTCCGTCGTCCCGCTGGTCAGCACCACGCGCGGTGCGTTGAACCATGCCTTGAGGCTCGTTCGACAGGCTTCGTATCCGTCGGTGGCTTCACCGGCAAGGGTGTGGACCGCACGGTGAACATTGGCGTTGCTGTTCGTGTAGTAGCGGTTCATCGCGTCGATGACGACCTGAGGTTTCTGCGTCGTGGCCGCGTTGTCGAGGTAGACCAAGCGCTTGCCGTTCACCTTCCGGGAAAGGATGGGGAAATCGGAGGCGTTGATCATTCGATGACCTCAGGTGATTCGGGCGCAGTCAAGGTGCACGGTCAGACGGTCCCGAAGCGCACGTCGTGCGTCCGCTGCGGAAAGGGGGCGGAATGCGTCGGCGAGGAAGCCCTCGACGATCATGTCCGAGGCTTCGTCGTGATTCAGACCTCGGCTCATCAGGTAGTGAAGTTGGTCGTCGTCAATGCTGGCGCTCGCGGCACCGTGTGCGGCCGACACGTCGTCGGCCAGCACTTCGAGTTCGGGGATGGCGTCGGCACGGGCGCCTTGGCTCAGCAGCAGGTTGCGGAAGACTTGACCGGCATCGGTGCCGTCGGCACCGGCGTCGATGACCAAGCGCCCGGTGCCGACGCTTCGGCTGCGGCCGCCGCAGGCCACGTTGGCCACAAGGGAGGAATTCGTGTGTCCGGCATGGTGGTGGATCTCCACGTGATGGTCGTCATGGCGGCTGCCTTGGCCGTGAACGCCCAAGCCGATTCGGACGTTGCCGCCGGTCGCATCGAGGTGATGGCGAAGGTCAGACTTTCGTCGGAACCCACCCACGGACAAGGTTCCAGTCTCGAAGGTGGCGTCGCGTCCGACCCGCCAATCGTCGCACCGGACCACGCGTGATTCAAGGTGCAACTCGTCGGTGAGGGCCACGCTGAGCATGCTTCCGTTCGCCACCTGACCGGTGAGGTGGAGGCCGCACCAGCCGGCGTCACCGGACACGTGGAGGTGGACGACGGCTTGGCCTTTGCAGGCGATGTGGAGGCGGCCCACGGCCACGTGGCCGGCGGCACGGAGGTCGAGGTTGATGACGCCCTCATGGGTGCCGTCGATGTCCAACCTCATGGGGCGAGCATCCAGGTTGGCCAAGGTGTGTCGGGCGATGTCGTCCACGTCGGGGAGGGTGGTTTCCGGGCCGTCAACGACCACGGGAAAAAGGTCGGAGCTTCCTTCGCTCAGGATCGCGGTGGCGGCACCTTCGACGTCGTGGAGCACCATGCGAATGGACGTGCTTTTCGCATCGTCAGGCTTCATCCATGCCCAGGGCGTGGAGCGCCAGAGATGGACCGCGCTGGAGGGGTCCTCCATCGCGGTGGTCATCCGATGGCTCCCTCCATCTCGATTTCCAAGAGCTTGTTCAACTCAGAGGCGTATTCCATCGGCAGTTCACGGGTGAACGGCTCGAAGAAACCGTTGACGATGAGGCCCATGGCTTCGGCTTCGGAGTGGCCCCGGCTCATCAGGTAGAAGAGCTGGTCGCCGGCGATTTTCGAGACGGAGGCTTCGTGCTCCAGGTCGGCGGACGCGTTGCCGACTTCCATCGTGGGGTACGTGTCGCTTCGGCTGTCGGCGTCGAGCATCAGGGCATCGCAGACGACCTTGGACCGGCAGCCTTCCGCCTTCGGGCGGACCTGCAACATGCCACGGTAGGTGGACCGTCCGCCGTTCTTTGAGATCGACTTGGACAAGATGTTGGACGTGGTGTTGGGGGCGAGGTGGTGGACCTTGGAGCCGGCATCTTGGTGCTGGCCTTCGCCGGCGTAGGCCACCGAGATGATTTCCGCATGGGCACCTTCGCCCTTGAGCAGGACGGCGGGATACTTCATCGTCAATTTCGAGCCGATGTTGCCGTCCACCCATTCCACCGTGGCGTTGGCGTGGGCCACGCCGCGCTTGGTCACGAGGTTGTAGACGTTGGAGGACCAATTTTGGATGGTGGAGTAGCGGATCTTCGCGCCTTCCATGGCCACGAGTTCAACCACGGCGGAGTGCAAGGAGTCGGTGGAGTAGGTCGGAGCGGTGCAGCCTTCGACGTAGTGGATGGAGGACCCTTCGTCCGCGATGATGAGCGTTCGCTCGAACTGACCCATGTTCTTGGCGTTGATGCGGAAGTAAGCCTGGACCGGCATTTCCACGTGAACGCCCTTGGGCACGTAGATGAACGAGCCACCGGACCAGACCGCGGTGTTGAGGGCGCTGAATTTGTTGTCCGTGTAGGGCACGACGGTGTTGAAGAAGCGCTTCACCAATTCGGGGTGCGTTCGAAGGCCAGAGTCCATGTCGAGGAACAGGACGCCCTGTTCTTCGAGGTCCTCGCGGATGCTGTGGTAGACCGCTTCGGATTCGTATTGTGCGGTCACGCCACCAAGCCACTTTTGTTCCGCATCAGGGATGCCGAGTCGGTCGAAGGTGCGCTTGATGTCCTCTGGAACGTCGTCCCAACTGCCCTCGGTCCCTTCTGATGATCGAAGGAAATACGTCACGGCGTCGAAATCGATGCTGTTCAGCAAGGTTTCGTTGCCCCAATCGGGCATCGGTCGATCCACGAAGTGGTGGTAGGCCTTCACGCGGAGGTCCGTCATCCATTCTGGCTCGTCTTTGAGGGCGGAGATGTCGCGCACGACCTGTTCGCTGAGTCCTTTGTCGAAACGGATGGTCGCCACCTCCGGGTCGTGGAACCCGTAGCGGTATTCGCCCACTGCGTCACGTGCTTCCTTGCTCATCCAATCACCTCATGCCGTTGGCGTCAACCACTCGTAACCGTCTGCCTCAAGGCGTTGGGCGAGTTCAGGACCACCGCTCTGCACGATGCGTCCGTCGATCATGACGTGGACCACGTCGGGAACCACCAACTCAAGCAGGCGGTTGTAGTGGGTGATGAGGAGCACGCCGCTCTCTTTGGAGAGGCTGTTGATCCCTTGAGCCACCGCCTTGAGGGCGTCGATGTCCAAACCAGAATCGGTTTCGTCGAGCAAGGCCATCCGTGGCTTGAGAAGGAGCATCTGAAGGATTTCGAGGCGCTTCTTTTCGCCGCCGCTGAAACCGTCGTTGACGTACCGGCTGAGGAAGGAGCGGTCCATGTTCAGGACCTCCATCGCGGCTTGGAGTTCCTTCCGGAATTCCCTGGCCTTAGGGGCCTCTCCTCGCACGGCAGCGACGGACTTCCGGAGGAAGGTACCCACTTGAACGCCTGGGATGGAGGAGGGGTATTGGAAGGACATGAAGAGGCCAGCCCGGGCCCGCTCGTGAACCTCAAGTTCAGCCAGGTCTTCGCCGTCGTACTGCATGCTTCCAGCCGTGATCTCGTAGGCAGGGTGGCCCATGATCACGGAGGCAAGGGTGGACTTTCCAGCGCCGTTGAGGCCCATGATGGCGTGAATTTCGCCCGGTTGGATGGACAGGTCCACGCCCCGGAGGATTTCGGTGTCCTCCACGGTGGCATGCAGGCCCTGAACGTCGAGCAGTCCGGCGGCCATGTGGGTTGCTTCCTGCCCGGTCTTATGAAGCGGATGGTTTCGTCAGACCCAGATAGGCCGCGCCTTGAAAGGTGATAGGAACTTGCGCCGATTATGGACGGAGATGACCTTGTCGCGATGTACGCCGCGCAAGCAAAAGCGTCCATGGAAAAAGAGGCCAGCAAAAGGTTGGACGCAACCCTTGACCCCGAGGAAGAAGAGCGTCTTCGCAACCTTCCACTCGCCGACGCCGTGGGCACGCAACACCTCGTTCCTGCACTCTTGTCCCGCCTCGGTTCAGTCCGTGCGGCGCTCGACGGTCATGGAGGCGGCATCAAGGCCACCCGGGTGGATGCGTCCCAGGCAGGCCTCGACCTTGTGCTGGATTTGACCGGGGCATGCGTCTCGTGTGGCGCTGCCCCGGGCACGCTTCAGGGCATCAAGAGCGATCTCGAGGCGGATGCGGAGGTTGCTCGTATTCGCTTCGATGCGGTCCTTTTGGACAGTTTCGACGACCTTGGACGAGATTTCATCCTCGCACATGGCGAGGTCGAATTCGTGAGTGTGGAGGCTCAAGCATGAGAGAAATTCGCCTTCGCTACGGCAGCGATGTGCTTCTTGGCACCGAGTTTCAGCAACAACTGGAACGGATCGAAGAATTCGAACTCCTCAACACGTTGGGCCGCTCGGACGCCAACGATGCCGTGACGGTCATGGTGCGCCTTCGCCTTGCCGATGGATCGACGACCGACCACATCAACGAGATTCCATGGTTGGCCATCGAAGAAATCGTTCGAACCGAACCCACCGACGACGGGGAAGCCATGTACGCCATTGTTCGGTTCACGCACCCCTTGGTGACCATCCCCTTGGAGGTTCCAGACGCCATCATCAGTCCCGGCACGCGCATCGGTCGGCGCGGCGCGGAGATTGTCGTTCGAGGTTCCAGCGACGGTTGTCAGGCCTTGGTGGCCGCGTTTCGGCTCTGGAACGACCGATGCACCGTGGCCGTCGTTCGTTCGGGCGATGCAGATCATGACACCGATGCGGGCTTGACGCCCCAACAAGTTGAGGCGGCCCGCTTGGCTTGGTCCATGGGCTACTTCGACGTCCCGCGCGGGTGTGCACTCAGCGACATCGCCAAGGCAGCAGGTGTGTCAAACGCCACCATCAGCGGTCACCTGCGTGAAGTTGACCGCATCGCACACCGCCGTTTGCTCGATTGGATCGGCGAATGACCGTCATGGGTTAACTCCAAACGTGAGGGTTCAGGTAAGGCTCTGATGAAGGAAGTTCGGATGCGCTATCCAGCGCATGCCATCGCGAACTCCGAGTTCAGCCAACAAACGGCCATCTGCGAAGAAGCCGTCTTGATGGCGAGCGTCAGCAGGCACTACGAACAGGACACCATCGTCTACGTGCTCCAATTGACCCTCGCTGACGACATGACCGTCGAGGACGTTGACCGTGTCCCTTGGTTCAAATTGATCGAGGTCATTGGCGAGGAGGTCGTCGGAGGACGCGTTCGATTGACGGCGCTTGTGCAGAATTCACACGGTCTTCTTCGGGTGGGTCGCGACATCTGGAACGCCGTGGTCGCTCCAGGATCGTCCATCGGCATCTCGGGTGCCTCGATCATCATTCGAGGTACTCCGGCAGGATGCAGTGCCATGGTGAAGGGGTTCCAATCATGGAATCCGAACGGTACGGTCTCCGTTGTCCAACTCACGGAGCAGCATCATGACGACTTTGCTGGATTGACCGAGCATCAAATGAAGGCCTTTTCGACGGCTTGGCGGCTTGGGTATTACGACCGGCCACGGAAGTGCACGCTCGCCGACGTGGCGCGCGAAATCGGCGTGTCAAGGGCGACCATCAGCGGCCATTTGGGTGCAGTGGAGAGCACCGCTCACCGACGTCTGGCGGCCCGCCTTGGTCTTCGTAGCGATGGGACGTATTGAAGGCCAAGGCGCTGTGGGCGGGCCATGGCGGCATGGCAAGATCAGCCTCGGGCGTCCCCCGAACCCGCCCGTGAAGCGCACGTCGGTCGGTTTGAGGTCAAATCACGTGACGGGCGAGCGCGTGTGGGCGCCCTTTCCACCGCCCACGGGACGGTCACCACCCCGACCTTGCTCCCGGTCATCAATCCGAACCTCCGTACCATCGAACCAAGGGAAATGTGGGACCGCTACGGCATCGAGATGCTCATCACGAACAGCTACATCATCTGGAAACACGATCGCCTCCGGACCCATGCACTGGAACACGGCGTGCATGACTTGCTCGATTATCCCGGAGCCATCATGACCGATTCCGGCACCTTCCAAGCCTATGTGTACGGTGACGTCGAGGTCGGGGTCGAGGAGATCGTCGCGTTCCAACGTGACATCGGCGTGGACGTCGCCACCATGCTCGACGTGTTCACCCGCCCCGACATGACCCGGGACGAGGTGCAGGAGGCGGTCAAAGAGACCGCAAACCGTGCCGAAGCGAGCCTTGCCTCGGCCGGCTCAACGATGCTCAACGGCCCCATTCAGGGCGGCCTGCACCCCGACCTTCGACGTGAAAGCGCGCAATCGATGGGGGCCCACGGCTTCAGCGTTCACCCCATCGGGGGCATCGTCCCTGTGATGGAACAGCAGCGCTACACCGACTTGGCGAAGATCATGTTGGCTTCCATTCCGGAATTGCCCCCACAGCGCCCCGTTCACATGTTTGGCTGCGGTCATCCGATGCTGTTCCCCATGCTCATCGCCCTCGGCGCCGACCTCTTCGATTCCGCCGCCTACGCGCTGTTTGCCCGTGACGGACGGATGTTGACCCCCACGGGGACCGTTCACCTGAGCGACCTTCGGGAGTGGCCGTTGCTGATGCCGTGCGTGGCGCAATTGACCCCTGAGGACGTTCGGAAGATGGACAAGGAGGCGCGGATGGAGATGCTCTCGCGGTACAACCTCGAAGTGACGCTCGCCGAACTTGCCGCGTGCCGACAAGCCGTCCACGAAGGACGCATTTGGGAGCGTGCCGAACGCCGTAGCCATGCGCACCCTGCCCTTCGGGAAGCCTTTCTGTGGCTGACGACGTCACCCGCTCGTGGCTCCTCACCCATTCCTGCCGCCGAGCATTTGCTCATGAACGACCGGGCCGCGGCCGCGGACACGTCACCCACCCGCGGTCGTTGGGAGGAAGCATGGGATTGGGTGGTCAACTCCCAAGCCACGCCCGGCCAAGGTGCCTTGCGCTGGGCCGGCGACGACACCTTCGTGCGTCCCGCCGTGGTGGCGTCCCGCCGTCGTTTGCACAGGCATTGGCGCCCTGCGTCCAAGGAGGGAGCGGTGCTGATCGTGCACGGTGCTCCCGGCCCGTGGCGCGACCGTGTGGGAATGCACGTCGTTCGAGCCAAAGCCTCCAATCCATCGCTTGAGGTGCTCGTCCTCACGCCGATCGGGCTGGTGCCGTGGTCCTTCGAAGACCTGCAACCCTTCGCTCACGTCGAAGGGCCTGAATGGCTTTGGAAGCGGCCGTTGGACCATGCTTGGGTGCGCCGTGAATTGTCTCGTTTGCACCTTGATGGGCGTGCGTTCGGTAGCGTCAACCTCCGGTCGGACAGCGTCGGCGAAGCCTTTGACGTGGCGTTGGAGGACGTAGGACTCAACCCACGCAAGGGCGCCGACGACCCGTCCCTTTCCACCGTCGACATGGACCTCCGCCGTGCCCAAGCGGTCGACAAAAGCATGGTCGAATTGCACCTCGAACGTTCGGTCGCGACGGCTTTTGTGGGCCAAGCCACCTTTGTGATGAGCAGCACCGGTCGCATCCGGAACGTGAAGGACAGCGAGGGTCGGCACGTCCTTTCCCCGCGGCTCAACGACGGCGGTCTTTCCCTGACGGACGAGGGCGCCAAGGTCCTGCATGACCTCGATCTTGCGCCCGAGCACGCCCCCGCCAGGCTCACCGTCGTCGAAGACGCCGTGCCCTTCGTCGGTGCAGGTCGAAACGTGATGCACGGGTTCATCCTGGACGCATCCGAACACCTCCGGCCGGGAGCCTCTTGCCTCGTGCTCGCACCGGACGGCTCCCTCATCGCGCACGGCGTCGCGCAGTGCATGCCCGAGGAAGCCATGGCGATGGAGAAGGGCATCGCCGTGCGCGTTCGTGGCGGCTTGCTTTCCACGTCTTGAGCCCGATACGGGGTCGGATTGAAAGGCCTCCCTCACCGTGTTGCTGCATGGTCGAAGCGCGTGCACCCATCGTGCACACGAAGGCGCTGACCAAAGCCTACGGAGAACACACCGCGCTGGACGCGCTTGATTTGCGCATCGAGGCGGGCGCGACCGGCCTCCTCGGGGCAAACGGTGCAGGGAAATCCACCTTGCTGAAGACCTTGCTGGGCCTCATTCAGGTGACCTCCGGCGAAGGCAGCGTGCTCGGGCACGACATCCGTACCGAAGGCCCGAGCATTCGACAACGGATCGGCTACATGCCCGAGTACGAAGCCCTCGATCCTCGCATGGACGGCATCCATCAGGTGCGCTATGCAGGCGAATTGCTCGGCATGAATCCCGTGATCGCGATGCAGCGCGCCCACCAATGCCTCGAATACGTGGGGCTTGGAGAGCAACGCTACCGCCAGATCAACGGGTACTCCACGGGCATGCGTCAAGCGACGAAATTGGCGTGCGCCATCGTCCATGACCCGGAGATGATCATCGCCGACGAACCCTCCAACGGACTGGATGCGGCAGCACGCGATTTCATGCTCCAAACCTTGGACACCACGGTGCGCAACGGTCAACGAAGCGTCCTCATGGCGTCCCACTTGATGGACGACGTGGAGCAGGTGTGCGAACGCATCGTCCTCCTCCACAAAGGTCGTCTGGTGGCCGAGGGGCGCATCGAGGACCTGAAGGCCATCGACCGAGAATACGAGGTGCACGTCTGGGGTGCGGCCGAAGCGATGGAGCGTGGCTTGCTCGACCGAGGCTTGCGCGTGCGTCGCCAAGGCCGCGTGATGCGGGTGGCCGACGACCGCGACGATCTGCCGCGCGAAGTTCTCGAGGTCGCCGCCGCGACCGGTGCTCAAGTGCGTCGTTTGCACACCTACGAGGCCTCCTTGGAGGACCTGTTCATCGCCATCATGGAGCGGCTCGGTCATGACGTGAAATCGAGCGAGGACCTGCTGGCCGGGGGTGCGCCACGATGAGCGAAACTCCCGTCGAGGACCATGAGGTTCGTTTCGACGAGGCCTCGCCTGTGACCGGGGCCTCGCGCATCGAAGCCGCGTACACGGCGGAAGATCATGGACAGGCCAGCGTGGCAAAATCTGGATCCACCGGACAGGTCTTCACCCAAACCTACCTTCCCTGGACGGGCACCCTGAACCCGCGCTGGGCGAGGAATTGGGCGGTCTATCGGCATCACATGTTGGGGTTGGTGCGCAGCGGTCATCGGCCGTGGCCAATCCTCATTCGCGTCTACCTCGTGCTCGTTCTGATCGGTTCGGTGGGCGACATTTTCCCCGTCCTGCTCGGCTCGCTCTTCGGCGAGGGCCTCGGGCAGGTCTTCATGGTCAGCAGGGACAGCCTCTATGCGCACGTGTTGGGTTTCTTCCCTCGCAACGTGCTGTACTACCCCGTGGTCACCGCGTTGATCGTGGGGACGATGATTTCCGAAGACCGTCTCAACGGCACATCGGCGCTCTACTTCAGCCGGCCGATCACCCGTTTCGATTACGTCGCGATGAAGTACCTCGCCGCTGCGTCCATCCTCTTCATCCTCTGCGTGTTCACCTTGCTGGTCTACTACACCGTCGAGGTGCTGGCCATGGGCCGTGGATGGTCGTGGATCGTCGACACCTTCCCGCTGCTGCTCGGAGCCGTCGCCGCCGGCATGCTGCTCGTCGTCACCTACACCTCCCTCGGGTTGGCCATGTCCAGCGTCTCCACGAACGGCTTCTTCCCGGCCATCGGTTTGCTGGCCCTCATCCTCGGCTCAAAATCGGTGGCCTTCCTCGTGGCGCTCATCTTTGAGCAGGACGCGCTTTACCTGCTGTCGCCCTACGATGCGTTGGCCAACGTCGGCCAAGCCTTGGTCGGCACGGAGTCGAACTACGAGCTACCGTGGACGTGGTCGCTCGTGTCCGTCGTGGTCATGAACGTCCTTTCGCTCTACCTTTTGGCCAACCGGGTGGCCAGCATGGAGGTGACCCGAGAGTGATGCCCGACCTCGGTCAAGTTGGCCCGGCCGCGGAACCCGTGGTCCAACCGGTCCCGGAGAAATTGCCCGCCGTGGTCTTCGACCAGGTCGGGAAAACCTACGGTCGCATCCACGCGCTGAGCCAGATCAACCTCGCGATTTCAGGTGGCGTCACGGGCATTTTGGGCCTGAACGGAGCCGGGAAATCGACCCTGTTCAACCTCCTCATGGGGCGGTGCAAGCCCACCACGGGTCAGGTTCGTCTCTTCGGCATCGACCCATGGCAAGACCCCACGCCGTACGGCAGGGTCGGCTTTGTGCCCGAATCCGAGAAACTCCACGATTGGATGACGTCGTTTGATTTCGTGACCACCTTCGCGCGCTTGCACGGATTCACGCGCGACGAAGCCAAGGTCGAGGCGGAGCGCGTCCTCGATTTCGTGAACCTGAAGGAGGTCATGCACACCCCGATCGGCCGGTATTCCAAGGGCATGCGTCAACGCGTCAAAATCGCCCATGCCTTGGTCAACGACCCGGACCTGATCGTGCTCGACGAGCCGCTCACGGGATGCGACCCGCTGGCCAGAACCACCATCATGAACGTCGTTCGTGAACTTGGTCGAATGGGCCGAACGGTCTTGGTCAGCAGCCACATCCTTGGCGAGATCGAGCGCATCACCGAACAGATCGTGCTGCTTCACCGCGGCCAAGTGCTCGCCCTCGGCAACGTCCATGGTATCCGTGAACAACTCGATCGCATCCCGCATCGCATCCTCATCCACTGCTCCGAAGGCAAGCGACTCGCCAAGGCCGTCATCGACATGGAGCACGTCCACGGCGTGATGATCCCGTCCGAGGGCGTCGTGGACATCCTCACCCATGATCTGGGCGCCGTTCACCAGCACTTGCCGAGCGTGCTCATCGAAGGCGGGTTCAAGGTGACCCGGATTGAAAACCCGGACGACGACCTCGAATCGGTCATCGGTCACCTTGTCGGCGGAGGTGGACGCTGATGGGCTCCTCGACCAAAGCGTGGAGCGGCCTTGACCGAAAGGCCACCGCCGTGGCGGAGTTCACCTTGCGTCAATACCGCACGCGGTTGTCCACTTGGGTCGTCCTCGCCTCGTGCGTGGTGGCCCTCGGCACCGTGCTGCTGTTCTACATTGACGCGATGAACGACACCGTGGAATCGGTCGACAACGACGGCGATGGCCTGTTCGACGAGGACGGGCCAGATTTCCCCTCTTCGGTGGACGCAACGTCCACCACGTTTGGTTACGACGACGACGGCGATTGCCGTGAGTCGGACCGTCCAGACGGCGCCAAAGACACGAACAACAACGGGGTGGTCTGCGACGCCATCTTGCGCCAGAATTGGTTTGGCGGTTCCGCGATTTTATGGGACAACGACGTGGACGAAGACCCGAACGAGGAATACTTCGTGGAGGAGGCCACGCACCGTGCTTTCCTGTTGGGCTACGGCAAATTGGGCATCGTGTTCCTCCTCGGGATTTTCCTTCCCTTGTTCTTGGCCACCGGCCTCATTCGTGGCGAAATGACCTCGGAAACCATGCACTTCCTTCTCGCGAAACCCATCGCTCGTGGTGAGGTGCTGCTCTACCGGATGTTGGGGTACCTGACGCTCGTGTGGCCCGCCAGCGCTGCTGTTGTCGTGCTCTCCGCGTTGGTCACCGGATTCGCTGCTCCCGGGGAAGGGGTGTTCCGTTTCGAGGACCTCGGCATCTGGTTGGCCATCTTGCTCGCCACCTGGTTGGCGTTGTTGGTCTACGGGATGCTCTTCATGACCCTCGGCGTGATGTGGAAGTACGGCATCGTCCTCGCCATTCCATTCGCGGCGTGGGAGTTCGGGATGGCCTTCCTGTCGATGGGGCTGCCGTCCTCGCCATTGTTGCGCGTCTCCGTCATCGGTTGGTGTTTGGCCATCATCGACGCCGCCACCGCCCTGTCGTGGTCGGATCAGGAGGCGTTCATCGCCTACACCACGGACTACGCCGTGTGGTCGCACACGGTCGTGGCGCCGGGTGAATCCTTGGGCTTCTTGACCTCCCAAGCTCCTTTCGAGATTTCAGCGACGGGGAACATCGCCGTGGCGATTCTTGTCCTGCTCTTCCAAGCGGGGGTGATTTGGATCATCGGCCAATCGCTGTTCAAGGGGAAGGAGATCGCGTGACGCCTCCCGCACATTTTCTCGGTGACCTGCGCGGGCTTTGGCGACTAGATCAGCGCCCACCCATCCGAGGCCTGACCTGGGATTGGTGGTGGTGGCTGGTGATGCTTGAAGACGAGCAAGGGCGCCCCACCGGGAAGCAACTGATGACGCTCTGGTCGACCAAAGACGCGCCCAGGGTCGAAGTCAACGGTGCCACATGGCGCCCACAGGGTCGACCTGGTGTGGACGAGCACGGTGGCATGTCCCTCGACGGAATGGTGTGCGCATGGTGGTTCGACGGCGAGGTCATGCACGATGCGGTCCTGGCCAAGCGGTGCAGCATGGTGGTCTTGCCCGGCGCCCATCCCTCATGGCCCGGCGCTTCGACCCCTGATCGCGGAGTGGGGGCCGTGGTGCCTCTGTTGGACGAGGACTACAGCATGGGGATGGACGGCGACGGCGCTGAGTTTTGGTTGACCCTCGACCCGATGCCCGACGGCGCTCCGTTCACGTCCCTCGACCTGCGGCTCCGCCCCGCCTCGGAGCGGCTTTCCACCGCCCGGCAAGCCACCGCCACCTATGCCGCGGGCCTCGGCTACGACATCCTCCGTCTGCACGGCACGACCGCGGAAGGGACCATCGATGGCGCAGCGGTCCGAGGTACGGCGTATTTCCAGAAGGTCAAGGTTCAGGCGCCGTCCGTGCCGTGGTATTGGGGCGTCCTGCATTTCTCCGACGGCTCCTACCTCGATTGGTTCCTGCCCCACGCCTCACCGACGTTGAGCGCCGTCGACGATCGCCCTTGGAAATCGCGTGACCTCGGGCACGTCGCCTTGAGCGAAGGCGGGCTGTTGCACGACGAGACACGCGGCCACACCGAGCGTTTTGGCAGGGTGGTGGTCGGGAAGCGGAACGAGAACGGCCTGCCTGTCTTTTCGATTCGCATGTGGAATGGACGGGTGTCGGTTGACCTCGAAGTGGCCGCGCTCGCCCGGGCACACTGGACCTTTGATCAGCCGACCCGGGCAGGGCTTCGCAGCCACTTGACCTACAACGAGTACCCGCTGCAGGTCCGCCGCCTCAGGCTTGAGGACGAGCAGGGTGTCCGCACGGAGGCGGACTTTGCGTGGATCCGCGGCAACGCAGAGCACGCGTGGGGCTTGTTGCATTGACGGGGAGGGCAGCGCGCCCACCAGCCCCTCATGTTCGGTCTCGTATCGTGGAAACGTTCATGTCGTTCTCGACAGAAGACGGCTTAGGTGTCCCCATGACCGAGGAAACGACCGACGTGCCCCCAGCACCTGCTGAAGCGCCCGCACCGGCCGCAGAGGAGAAGACCTCCGACGCCAGCCTGCAGAAGAAATTCCGGACCATCCCAGGCGAGGAAATCCTTCGCCATACGCGTCCTTCCTTCATGGCCTTCGTCGGATACTACGTCCTCGCCATGGTCTTGATGGCGCTTCACTGGCTCTTCTTCAGCGACAACCTGGCGAGCATGCTGACGTCGGACGACTCAAGCGGCGTCTCCAAACTCCTGTTCAACGTCTTGGCCAACGACGTGACCTTCATGGCCCTCATGTTGGGCCTGACGTGGTTCAACCGAATGCTGAACCTCACCACCTCCAACCGCTGGTTGACCGTGTGGCTCTTGCTCGCCAGCATCGCACCGTTGTTGGTGGTCCTCGACAACTGGTTGACCGCCCTTCTTGGCGACTCCTACCCCAGCATTGGCAGCGGCGGAGGCTTGCTCCCAGAGTACAATCACCTGATCGCTGGTGCGTTCTTTTCTGGGATGTTGGTCCTCTTGACGGCGTACTACCAGCGCTCCTTCCACTACGCCGTGACCAGCGATGCGGTCATCTTTGACCACCGCTTCTTGCTGGTCCGCGGTCACCGCCGTATCCTCTTTGAGAAGATCTCCGAGGTGGGCGTCGAGCGCTCGATGCTGGGCACCGTTCTCGGCTTTGCCACCATTTCCCTGCTCACCGACTCAGGCATCGGCCTGACGCAGGAAACCCGCGGCGTCGCCGCCGCAGCGGCTGTGCCGGAGGTGGTTCAAACGAACGAGGACGACACCAACGCAGAGAAGGCGGGGAAGGGCGTCGCTCGACGTCTGCTCGGGCTGCTCACCTACCAGCGCACGGTCACGAGCGCGAGCCCAGACCCCAAAATCTGCTTCTTCAACGTCCGTGGATGGCAGGACACCGAGGAGTTGCTGAACGAGCTCCACATGCGCCACAGCCAGTCCAGCCAACTCTCAGAACTCAAGGCAGCCCTGAGCGAGAACTGAGCGAGGGCTTGAAGAGCAGGCCCCGCCCCCCGTGGGGTGGAGGCCCCACCATGTCCGATGAACTGCTTCGACCCGCCCTAGACAAGTTTGCTGAAGGTGACCTTCAGGGCGCCGTGGATCTGCTCGACGCCCTGCGCGGCGAACACCGCAACGAAGCAGCGCTTCACCACACCTACGCCGAGTTCGCAAACATGCTGAACATGGACGCTCAGGAAGACGTCATTCCGGGTGGGAAGATCATGATGGCCTACAAGAAGGCCATGCAGATCGACGAGGAGAACGACGAGTACATCGCCGATTTCGCCGACTTTGCGCTCGAATGCAACCGCATTCCTCAGGCGGTCAAGGAATTCCAGCGCTACGCCACGCGGCTCGAGATGGCCGACATCCCTTACGACGACCGCCTGTACAATGCAGCCCGCAACTTGGTCGATCGCATCGAAGTGGTTGACCCAGAGCGAACCTCCGACATCAGCCAGCCTTGGCTCAAGCAGGCCCTGCTCTGGTCCATTGGCGGCCTGGGCTTCTCTGCTGAGGACGTCAAGGCCCTCCTCGAAGACGCCTGAGGGTGTTTGACGATGGGCGAACTCGTCCATCTTGCCCTCCGCGTCGGCTACCTTGGCGACGCCTTTCATGGCAGCCAAATCCAGCCTGACGTGATCACCGTTCAAGGTGAACTCCAGCGGGTGTTGCGGTCCTTGGGATGGTGGAAGGACGACGCGCACACGATGATCCTCGGAAGCCGAACCGATGCCGGGGTCAACGTCCGACGAAACGGCGGCCTGTTGACCCTCGAGCGCAGCCTCTACGAGAAAATCGGTGACCGGAAGTTGGTTCGGGCCATGGCCGATCGTCTCCCCGACCATCTGGCGGTGCTCGATGCCACCGAGGTCTCTCCCGGTTGGAATCCGAGGTTGGCCGACCACCGCGTCTACCGGTACAGACTGGAAGGGATGGAAGGCTGGTGGGCGGAGGACCCGGAACGCTTCCAGCGCCACTTGGACCTCTCTGTCGGCACCCACGACGTTCGGAATTTTGCTCGAATGGAGGAAGGCAAGAACCCGATGCGGACCGTCCTCTCGGCGACGCCGTGGACGGTTGGAGGTCGAACGGTGGGCTTCGAAATCGTCGGGCATTCCTTCCTTTGGAACCAGGTCCGACGCATCGCCATGGCGGTGCACAGCCTCGAACTTGGCCGGCTGACGTACGACGAGGTCCACGACGCCCTTCATCGGCCAGAGGTGGCCGTTGACTTCGGCGTGGCGCCTGCAGAATGGCTCGTCCTGTGGGACGTGGTGTGGGAAGATCTTCCCGTCACGCCCTCGCCAGAGCGAAGCATGACCTGGCAGGCGCCGCCGACGCGGGCCGAAGGTGCGGAGCGGACGATGCGTCGGCGATGGAGCGCGGCCGCCTCCTCGGAAATCGAGGCCCTGCTGCACCACGAATGGTCGGCGCTCGGCCGGTTGCACTGGTCATGACGAGGACAAGGTCAGCGTCACGCGGGCTCCGTCCTCCAAGCCAAGGCGCTCACGAAGGAATTCGGTGGAGATCAATTCGACGACGTCGATGTGTCGCGTCAGGTCGGGGATCAACACCGCACACGCCACGGAATCACCGCCCGAGGACAACGTTGCCAGGAAAGCGCTTGCACCGCCGAAGGACACCCCGTCCCGAAGAAAACCGCGGATGCGGTGAAGGGGGAACTTCGAGGTGTCGACGCCCTTGGCGGCCTCGCGCACGGCATCGTCGACGTCGAGGGTGTCGAGTCCAGCCGCTTGCCTGAGGGCGATGTATTCGACAAGGTCGTTGCCTTCGACCGTGACGTTGAGGGTTCCCGGCCATGCCGTTGCACCCAGCAAGGCCCTGAATTGGTCCTGATAGTGCGGCTGGGCCATGAACACCTGCGCACGGCCGAGGCCGCTGCCCACTTCACCGGAGAGGTCCACGTCCCAGCGGCGTGCCTCCCCCTCTTCAAGCCGTGCCCCGAGCCCGCATGGGGCCTGCGGGATGCTCAAGAACCCGCGCGAACAGGCCCAACCGGGATTGAGATGCCAGGTGACCTTTCGTGGATGCAGGCCAGGTACGATGAGCTCGCGGATCGTTCGCTGTTGTGGGAACCTCCCACCCTCGAGGGCCCAAGCGTGCCTCGATGCCAAATGAACGGTCGACCGACCATCATGCTCTCAGCGAACAACTACCTCAACCTTACCACGCACCCCAAGGTGGTGGACGCGGCCGTTGAAGCCACCAAGACCTACGGCGCGGGAAGCGGTTCCGTTCGAGCCATTGCCGGCACCATGGACCTTCACTTGGAGGCGGAGAAGGAAGTGGCCTCGTTCAAGCGAGCCGAGGCCGCGCTGATCTACTCAGCAGGCTACACCGCCAACGTCGGCCTGATTCCAAGCCTCGTCCGCGGGTCAGAGGACCTCATCATCAGCGACGAACTGAACCACGGGTCGATCATCGACGGGGTCCGTTTGACCAAGGCAAGC
>Ga0075480_10000357_pt1 | contig 26436 bp, 21 predicted proteins | sample DEB08_DNA_7_FD_81590 | JGI IMG/M metagenome (GOLD analysis project Ga0075480, IMG submission 81590) | Aqueous microbial communities from the Delaware River and Bay under freshwater to marine salinity gradient to study organic matter... | ecosystem: Environmental > Aquatic > Marine > Coastal ... | reverse complement strand
CTTCGTCGATGGCCGAGGTCGGCTTCGCCCTGTCCAGGAGAGAGGCTGTTTCATCGGAGACCAGGAGCTCATGTGCCATGGAGCGCAGCGTTGCCACCTGCTTCGATCGCGCCTCGGCACCGCCGGTGGGCATGTAGGTTTCCATATCCCACTCCAGGACAGCCGCGGCTTGATTGAGGTGGGTAATCCGGGCCAGATGTGATCGGAGGGGTTCCATGGCAGCCTTTTGTTGATCCGTGAGCGGATTCCTTTGATGCACGGCAAGAGCGAAGGTTCTTCTGTTGCTATCCGGGCGCTACCTACAGGGTATTCCGGATTATCCCGAGGGGTTGGGATGCCGTTCCCCGACACCCTCCAGCGTAGTAATCGGTCACGATGTGAGGCGCCTTTGCCGTAGGGTGTACTCGGGATCGGAAGCGCTCCAGTCCTGGGGTCCACCCCTTGCTTAATCACCATACGAAGGCGGTATCATGAAATCGTTTCGCATCCTCGTACCCACCGACTTCTCCGACAGTGCCCTCCTGGCCTTGGAACATGGCATTTTCTTGACCAAGAAATTTGACGGCGAGCTCGTGCTCCTTCATGTAGCCGAGTTGCCGACGATAACCATTCACGATTTTCCTTCCGATCTGTTCGAGCTGGCTCGCGAGGGCGGCATGGATCGGATGGGTGAGTTGTTAGAGAAGCAGGAGGTTGCCTTGCCGCCCGTCAAGAGGGTCGTACTGGCTGGGACACCCTCGGAGCCTGCAGCCGATGTGATCGTGGAGTACGCCAAGACCAATGAGGTCGATTTTATCGTGATGGGTACCCACGGTCGCCGGGGTATGCGTCGACTGCTTCTGGGCAGCGTAACCGAGGAAGTGGTACGCCGTTCTCCCTGTCCAGTCCTGACCACCCGAACCCACAAGGATGCGTGGTCATTGCCCAGGGCGGATCGGATTCTCGTCCCCGTGGACTTCGGCTCATCGACGCGGCAGATCATCGGTGTAGCCTCTCGCATGGCAGAGCATTACGGCGCGGCCATCACATTGGCTCACGTCGTCAACCTTGAATACTACCCGTATTACGGATTTGGATCCGATGCCTACCCTGAGATCAAGAAGAGCATGATTGAAGCGAGCGAAGAAAAGTTGATTGAACTGGCGACCGAGTTACAGGGTGCTGGCCTTGATGTGAGTTGGAAGACCATCAAGGGGCATCCAGCTGCGGCACTCAGGCAATTGGCTGAGGAAGCCGATATCGACCTGATTGTTATCGGCTCCCATGGGCGATCCGGTTTTGATCGGGCTATGGTGGGCAGCGTCTCCGAGAAGGTCCTGCGCTCAGCGCATTGTCCGGTCATGATTGTCAATACTGGAGACGAGACCGAGCAGTTGGGTATTGCTGCGTAAGTCGTTCCTACTGGAACACAAGCAATAACCGGCAACAGGGGGAGCCATAACGTCCTGCGGTGCGGGCTGGCGTGAAGGCGGTGAAAAATCAGTGATCAGGCCTTCAGGTCATCAAATGGCTGTTTTTGCCATCCCGGATCGGCTTGATTGGGGGTGGGGGGTAGCGTAATTTTTGATGCTCGTGCGCATGCCCCCATGACTACGTTGTCCCCTTCAGCATTGGATCAGGACAGCACACGTCCCGGGCGTCCCGACCGAGTCTTTGCCAATGTAGCTCAGCTGGTAGAGCAGCTCACTCGTAATGAGCAGGTCAGCGGTTCGAGTCCGCTCATTGGCTCCACGTTTTGAACCGTGCAAAACGCCCCTTCTGCTTGCAGGAGGGGCGTTTTTTGTTTGAGGGGTGCCTTGACGGGCTGGGTACGAAAGGAAGATCCCGGGACCCTGCGGATGCAGATTCATGGATTGTCCGGGTACCGCTGCTGGAATTGGGCGGCTATCGCAGGTGGGCGTGATCGCTGAGAGCGTCAGACGAAAGCGAAGTCTCCTTGCGTGGCAATCTCCTGCAACTGCCCTTTTGAAACCTGATGCAGGTACTCAAAAATATTACGGTGTGTGGCCAGATACTCGGAGCGCGTCGTATCGGGAACGGCCTTTCGAAACGCCTCAAAATGAGAATCCACATCATGATGTCTGGTCCCGAGTGCGGATTCCAGCCGGATGCGTACCCCCTGTTGCATGGCACCGGCCTGCACGGGTGACATTTTCCCGTCCTTGATGTATTTCTTTGTCAGGGGCTCCAGGCTTCGTTGCACGACGGTGTCCAACAAAGCATCCATGTCCATGGCATGCGTAGGCTCGGTTGGTTCGGATGCCTCCGACACCTCGGGAAGAAGGGCATTCAGGCAGGCCCGGTAGGCGAGGGCGAGGGTGGACAGTTTGATGCCCATGGCGCAGTGGGACGCCTCACGCATCAGCTCGACGGTGGCATCAAGGGCACGTTGCGGTGTGTACATGCGGTCCATACGCTGCAATAGCCCAATGGCCAGTTCGTCTACGGACGATCGGCAGTCCTGTCCGTGACTGGCGCCCTTCAGAACGATGTACAGGTGCTTTCCCCGTTTGACGAGCGCGAGATGCTCGTTGTGCATCACCCATCGCTTGAATGTTCGGATGATGCGTGCCAGTGACGGATCGATGGTCCGGTGGTAAGCGAACATGGCATCCTGCAGCGCCGATCCGATCATCCGTCCCGTGGCTGCGTGCAGTTCCGACTCTGACCGCTCCGTCCACCTGACATAGTCGCAGTAGTAGCGGCGAAGTTGTGGCAGGCTGCCCCGCTCATCCCGCTCGAACAAAGGGGCCAGGGCATCTGTAGCCAGGTCCTCTACCGACGTAAGTCCCAGGCTGGCCATCACCCGGTAGGAGTGCTTGCTGTAACGAAGCTTCCGGACAGCCAGCGGATGGCATAGACTGAAGAAGCTGTTGATGACGGGTTCCGGGGGGGCTTCATCCAACAGCTTTTTCAGCAGGTCGGACAGATTGGATGGACGTGTAAAGGGCATGACTTCAAGCCGGGGTCCTGAGGGGGGGGACTAGCGGCCTGAAGGGTATGCTTCGCATCAGCGATTCAAAAAAACCTTAGCGAAACATAAGCGTGATTCGCTTTAAATAGCCCGTTTTTGAAGAATCAGGGCCGTATTATGAAAAATGGAACATTGGCAAACATTGACGAGAACTGGCTTGCTTCTGAGTCTCTTGGCGCTGCCTGTTACGATTCGCGGGCAGGTGCTGGAGGACATTGTCATTTATGGTAAAGCGGGTACGGAGGTCATGTTCGGTCATGATGGCTGGCTGTACAAGGCAGAGATAACGCAAGGCGATGTGCAGCCGTTTGCTGCCATGCCGGCAGACACCCTGTTTGCACCAAACACCTACCCTCAGTACAACTCCGCCGTACTGACGGCTACCCACTTCTGGATCTGGGACAGCAGTGTAGGGACCGTCGTCCGATACGACCGCGAAGGCAGGTCTACCGTTTTTTCAAAACGTCCGTCACTGACGCGATTCAGCCACAACGCAGTGGCGCATCCCACGCTAGGGCATCCGCTCGTTTTTGGCGGCTACGGATATTACCGGGCCAAGGACTTTTTCCTGCAATTTGTGCCATCATTGGGTGAGTGGCGTGAGTTGCCCGCGTCCAGGAGAGTCACCGATCCTCCCCCCTTGGTTCAAAGCACCTTGCTCGACTACGAGGATGGCAAAACAGTACTGTTGGTCGAGGGCCATACCTCAGATAACGAGTTGATGCCACTCTACAACAGGCCGCTAGTGGGTAAAGCCTGGTCTTTCGACGTGGAGGCTGGAGCTTGGAGCCCCATTGCCTTCGACCCCATTCTGGGTTGTCTCATGCGGCCCGCTACTACGGCCATTGACCAGGATTTTCGCGGCGAGGGTCGGGTACTGATCGGAGTGCTCAGCTTGACCTCGGCCGGGCGATGCAACCAGGACCTCGATCCCCTTTTGGAGCCCGGCCGCGTGTTCATCTGGCAGCCAGAGCAACGCCGATATGCTATCCTTGACACGAGGATAACGTTCAACGGCAACACGTTGCCAGCCGGACTCATCGCTACAGATGACTCCCTGGCCATCGCTCAAGTTGGTTTCAGCGGCGATGCAGAGGTCCCCATTCGCCTGGTCAATCAGACCATACCTCTTCCCGAAAACATTGTCTGGCGACCGTTGAGGTTGAAACAGGACAGGTTTTGGTTTTGGGCAATTGGCATCCCGCTCGTCCTTGTGCTCGCGGTACTTACCCTTGTCGTTTGGAGTGTTCGCAGGCACAAGCTGATACGCTATAGAAAGGGCGCAGAGGAGATCAGGCTTCAAGCGGGATTCAGCGAATCGGTGGAGGGTTTACCGCCAAATGCCCTTGCCGTGTTGGTATTCATGGCTTCAGCGCCGCGTGGCACCCATTTTGGCAGAGAAGATCTCGAGAGCGCCTTCGAGGACCGGGCATACGCCCCGGATACGCTTCGAACCATCACCAATCGTGCGGTGGCTACGATCAATGAGATCGGGAACCGTCGGTTCGACTGCGATATCATCGAACGCAGACAAGGATTGGATGACAAGCGTCGGCAACTGTATTTCCTGACCGTGCGCGTCAAACTGGAGAAGTGACGCGACCGGTCCGCCTAGACATTCTGCATGCTGAAAAGGCGGACAAAGAAGGGCTGAGTCCTGGGGTTGAGAACCATATGGGCTATGAGGCGACGAAGAGGAAAGAGGGGGCCTGATCGTCCCAGGAGCATGTTGAGTTCAGCACGCCGCGCTGCTTTTCGAAAGGAGGATACCCGATCGGAACGGTATCGAGGTCGCTCCTGCATCGCCGCGCCTCGATCCAGCCAGGCAGCTAGCCAGTCGGCATCCATCCATCCCAGGTTCATGCCCTGACCACCGATGGGGCTGATGATGTGGGCCGCGTCGCCCGCGAGGGCGACGCGGCCCACAAAGAATCGCTCCGCTTCATACCGCTCGGCGGTGAAGGAGGAATGCATGCTGCAGGCCTCCTGCGGCAAGGTGGTACCTGTGCGACGCATGACCTGATCGCACAGCGTCGATATCTCCTGAGCAGCCTGCGACAGGGGAGCATCCAGGCGAACCACCCATCTGCGGATGCCATTAGGCAGCGGAAAACATTCGACAACACCGCGTCTGTCCAGATAGATGGCAGCATGTCGCCCATGCACGGTCGTATCCGGGAAATCCCCCATGACGTAATGGTCCCGGTATGAGCCCCCCTTGAAGGTGACGCCCAGCATGCTGCGCACCGCGCTGTGTCGGCCATCGCAGGCAATCACCCAGTCAGCTTCCCACAGGTTCTGCCTCTCCAGGTGTCTGGTCGTTATTGCCACGGCCTCGTCCCTCTGCGTAATGCCACGTACGTCATGACCGCGTTGCACCGGAGGCCCCAGCGACTCGAAATGGTTCTCCAGAATGGCTTCTGTCTCACTTTGAGGCAGCGCAAGGATGAAATTGAAAGGCTGTGGCAAGCTCGAAAAGGAGAGGATACCCGCCTCGTGGTTGTCGATGTATCCGTAGCCCTGGCGTACCGGTATCCCTTTGCGGACCAGACGTTCACCGAGTCCCAAATGCTCCATTTGTCGCAGCGCAGGGGGATGGATGCCGATGGATCGGGAATGTGTAGAACGGACGAGACGCCGCTCCAGGATGGTACAGGCAATGCCGCGGCGGCGCAGTAAACAGCCGAGGTAGAGGCCTACGGGTCCCGCTCCAACAATGACAACGTTCATGTTGCGCCTCCCCGGTGAACCAGGAGTAACCGGAAAGGCCAGACCCGTTCAACCGACCACCCAGGAGACACCAGGGTGCGAAGCTCCATGGGGTGCCACGCCCGCCGAATGCTGCGCATGCCATCTGTCAGGATGAAGGAGTTGCGCCCAGGCCACCATGCAAGCGGTGCATAGCTTAACAGGGCCAGATCATCTCGGCAGATATCATTATGAAGAACGAGGCCGCGAGTCAGTGCTTCACAGTCAGCCATCAGGCTGCTGACTTCCTGCGCATTCAGATGATGTAAGACGTGGTTGGACAGGATGATGTCGTAGGATGCTCCTTCTTCCACAAGGCAGCTGCTGTGTACGGGGCGATAGAGTACACCGGGCGCAGTATCCTGCGCCACCGCGTAGTCTATGGCCCGCTTATCCGGATCGATACCTGTCAGGGTGACTGGTCGACCTTCTTTGGCTGCCAGGTGCCCGATCAATCGTAGCACATCCCCACCACCACATCCCACATCCAATATGCGGGTGACTCCCTCGGGCTTCAGGGCGGGTCGGATGTGCGATCGATACAGGGCGTACCAGCGTGCCAGCCATGGATTGAGCCGTGCAAACCAGTCGTATGTCCGTGCAAGTCGAACGGGATCGCATGCCGGGTCATCCATGAGCTCCGAGAGCTCTGTGTTGCGTTCGGACAGGATCCAGCGCGGCATCAAACGCGCTCCAGCAGTCCCGTTTCAACGGTAAGACCGGGGCCGAATGCCATCGCCATCACCCGTTCCCCCGGTTGGGAGGTACCGAGAAGACGATGGAGGACAAACAGAATCGTGGCGCTGCTCATGTTGCCGTAGGTGCGGAGGATCTCCCTTGACGCGGTCAGGTGGGACTCATCAATATGCAGTCCATCGCGGACCTTATCCAGGATGGCGCGCCCTCCGGGGTGGACGGCCCAGTGGGTGATGTCCTTCCTGGTCAGCCCCGACTGGTCCAGCACGGGGTCGACCACATCAGCAATATTGGCTTCCAGGATTTTAGGTACGTACGTCGAGAGCACCATCTTGAAACCCCGGTCGCCGATGGTCCAGGCCATGTCTTCCTCACTGTCGGGCGCAATGGTCGAGTCCATGGATAGGAATTGCAGCGCATCGGCATGGGCGGGTTTGCGGTTGGAAACCAACGCGGCAGCCGCGCCGTCCGCAAAGACCGAGAACGCGAGGATGTCGTCCACCTCATCGGATGGCTCAAGGTGCAACGAGCACAATTCCAGGCACACGACAAGCACGACGGCATCTGGATCCTGCGCGCAGAATGCGCGGGCCATGGTCAAGGCAGGAAACGCGGCGTAGCATCCCATGAAGCCAACATGCACGCGCCGGACGTCAGGCGAAAGACCCAGGTCCCGGACCAGGTGGAAGTCAGGCCCCGGAGCGTAGAAGCCCGTGCAGGAGGCCGTAACGACATGGGTGATGTCTGCTGCATCGAACGCTGGTGCTGCATTCAATGTCTTGCGGGCCGCCTCTTCAAACAGGGGACGGGCATGGCGCATGTAGTGCTCGTTCCGGACGCCCGTCGAGGGCGAGCGGAAGTGGCCATTTTTATCGATGAAGTCCCCGCCGCCATTTCGCAGGTCGGCAATGACGCTGTGACGCTTGTCGATCCCTGAATGTGCGTAGATCCGGTGGGTCAGCTTGGAAGCACGGCTGCCCGGCTCCAGTGCATTCAGCATGACCCGGGATGCTTCTTCCTGGGTGTAGGAGTGCTCGGGAACGGCGGTCTGGATGGCGTGGAGGAACGTAGACACAGCAGCTGATTTGTCCAAAGGAATGCCTCTTTGTGAGACTTGCTTGCGTCGAGTTACCGCTTTTGGGCTATTCTTGCCTGAAGTCAATCTGGTATGCCCAAGCATCCTCGACGCAGTAGAGCGAGTAGACTTTCTCACTAGGGAAGTGCTGGACCTGAACAATGTTCTTCTGGTCCTCGAATTCATCGGACAGGATGCGCTGGGAAACGTGAAGTGCCTCGATGTTCGACGAGGTACCGAATTCCAGCAGGTACCACCACATGGGTTCGTTGCCCACCACCTCTTCGCCGCTGCCGACAATACGCCCTTTCAGGACCTCTTCGCCGGCCTGCATGACGAACATTTCGTTGAAGTAGGCCTGAAACAGCGAGTCTGAGGACAGCGAGGTATCCACAACCACAGTTCGCTGCTCCCGCCGGCTGAGCGCCTGGTCCAGATCGTCCTTGAACAGGCGAATACGGACGACAGCCATGCTGCCTTCGACCGCCAATCGGCTGTAGGAGACATGGAAGTCATGCAGCTCCGTATACGGCGCCGGGGCGACGCCGTACGTCAGGACCAACAAGAGTGGAGCGAACCAGGAAAGCATCTGCAATAAGGCGGGCGCGCACCCCCGCATGATCATCAATCGTGTTTATCGCGAACCGCCGCTGGATTCGTCCTGTTCCTGCTCGACCTCCGGAGCAATCCACTCGTTGTCCGACGGATCGATGTCGGCAAAGGCTTCCAGTGGATCGAGCTCGACTTTCAGGACCTTCTGGTCGGAGAAGAATCCTCTCGTGAACGTGAGCTCGCTCGCCCGCCAGACATCGGCCGGCGTGCCGGATCATCCCCAGATCATGGTCAGGGACAGGATGGCAATTCCTACGGAAAGCATCGCAGCCCAGTTGCGCTGGGTATTCGCCGTCGAGCGTTCTCTTCGTTCCAGCCACCGGTTGGATAGCCCGATTACGATACCCGACAGCGCAAATGTAATAACAAGTATGACAAGTTGGCCCAATTCCAGACCAACATTGAATGAAAACAGGGGTGCGACCAGACTTTGTTCGCCGCCCAGGATGGCACGGAGATAATTGGAGAAACCCAGGCCATGGATCAGGCCAAATCCGATGGACAGGCCGTACTTGAATCGCCAGTCCCTTTTCAACACTGTTTCCGGGTCCTTCGCAAATCGCTCTGCAATATTGATGGCCGCCGTAATGAAGATGGTGATCGGAATGAGCGTCTCGATCAGGTCCGCATCCACATTGACCCATCCAAGGGTGGACAGTGCCAGCGTCACCGAGTGCCCGATGGTGAACGCAGTGACCAGCACCAGGAGATGTTTCCACTCCCGAAGTGGATAGACAGCAGCCAGTGCAATCACGAACAGGATGTGATCGTATCCCTTCAGGTCCGAGATGTGCTCGAAACCAAGACGCAGGTAAAGTTCGAATTCAGTCATGGCCAGCCCGGACGATTTGTAGGGCGAACTTGATGTCGGTGCAACCTAAGTTAGGACGATAGCCAAATGATGACCACTCCCGACACGATGCCAGATGGCCAACGAACACTTCTACCCTCCCATTGAACCCAACAAAAACGGCATGCTGCCGGTCGATGACATGCACACGCTGTACTGGGAGGAGTGCGGCAATCCGGACGGCGAACCCATCGTGTTCATTCACGGGGGACCTGGCGCCGGTGCAACGGAAACGGACCGTCGCTTCTTCGACCCGGAGTTCTTCCGCATCATCCTGTTCGATCAGCGGGGTGGGCCGCGATCGACCCCTCAGGGCGAAACCCGTAACAATACGATCCAATTGTTGGCCGAGGACATCGAGCGACTGCGTGAGCATGTCGGGGTGGATACCTGGCATGTGTTCGGCGGCAGTTGGGGAAGTACCCTGTCCTTGTACTATTCCCAGACCTATCCGGCATCGTGCCGCACGCTGACCATCCGGGGTATCTGGCTCATGCGCGATGAGGAGATAGACTGGTGGCTTTACGGGATGCGCTTGGTGCAGCCAGAACGCTGGCGCGTGTTCAATGAACACGTGGCCGAATCAGAACGCGGAGACCTGCTGGAAGCCTATTGGAAGCTGTTCCACGATGAGGACAGGGACGTGGCCCGGGAAGCGGCTCGGGTTTGGGCTGTGTATGAAGGCGCTTCCTGCACACTGCTGCCTAATCCTGAGTTCGAAGCCCACTTCCATGATCTGGACAAAGCTTTTTGTACGGCACGCCTCGAAGCGCATTATTTCCGGAATCAGCGCTTCGAACCCCGCGATCTCCTGCTCAATGGTGTGCAGAAAATCCGGGAGATTCCGGGTTTCATTGTGCACGGGCGTTACGACATTGTCTGCCCCGTAAAGAGTGCCCTTGACCTGCATGAGCGGTGGCCCGAGGCCTCCCTGGTCATCGTGCCTGATGCAGGACATTCGTCCCATGAACCGGGCATTACGAAAGAGCTGGTGGCCGCCACGGACAGAATCCGGGACACGGGTTCGCCGATGCTTCCGGGTTGAAGCGGGTCATCGGTCGGTCCTGCGGAGCTGGACCAGCAACCGGGTCATCGGGGTCGTATGGTGCCCAGACCGCCGTCAACGCCGATGACCTGACCGGTCACCCAGCTACTGCGGGAGGGATCCAACAGCCAGTCGATGGCCTCCGCCACGTCTTCGGGCTTTCCGATCCGGCCGAGTGCATGCATGCTTTCTGAGGCCTTGCGTGCCGCTTCGTTGGCTGTCAGGCGCTCGCTCATGGGCGTTTCGACGAGGCCGGGTGCCACGCAGTTCACCCGTACGCTGCGCTGTGCGTAGGTTGCGGCCGCGGACTGCATGAGGCCCACAATGCCAGCCTTTGCGGCGGCAATGGCCTCGTGATTGAACAGGCCGGTACGGGCCACCGCCGACGTGCTCAAAACGATGGAGCCGCCGGATTTCATCATGGCCCGGGCTGCGCTCTTGACCAGAAAAAAGGAAGAGTCCAGGTTCAGCGCCAGCGTCTGACGGTATTCTTCTTCGCTGGTCAGGTGAGCCGGTTTGAGCAGGATGGACCCAACGCAATTCACGACGCCGGTCAGGCTTCCATTCTGGTCGACTGCATGCTGTACGGCGGCGTGTACCTCGTCGGCTCGGGTGGCGTCAAGGGAGATGGTCGCTCCGCCGATCTCGGATGCCAGCGCATCGAGGCGGCTTTGGTCCCGGGCAGCCAGCACCAGAAGGGCTCCGCGAGCAGCGGCTTTACGGGCCACGGCGGACCCGATGCCGCCCGTGGCGCCGAGAACGAGGATGGTTTCTGCGGAAGTGGATGTCATGAGATAATGGGGTCTTTGGTTCGGGCGGGATTCAGGAAAGAGAGGGGGAGGTCGTCACGAATTCAGCAGCCTGTCGACCGGAAGCCATGGCTCCGTTGATGGACGATGTGGTCAAGTGGTCGCCACAAACGACAACCCCTTGCCCCGTCACCCATACAGCTGAGGCGCCCAGCGTTCGTTCTCCGACCGCTTGCGACGGCAGGGAATGGGGAATGTGGTAGGTGCGCAGGTGACGCCATGCATCCACCTGATCTCCAAACCATGCGGTCAATTCAGACGTGATGCGGGGCAGCAGCGTGTCTGCATCCCCCGTGGTGTCGGGGAAGATGCTGACCACAACGAGATGGCGGCCATCAGGAGCATAGCCTGGAGCGACCACCGAGGGAACCACGACGTTATTGATCAGGCCACGTCCCTCTCCATTCAGCATGAGTAAAGGCTTGCTTATGGGTGCGGCAGGCGCATCAAAGTACAGGCATACGGTCCCGTTCCAGGCCCGATCGTTTGCGGAGGCAGTATCGCCAGTCAGCATACGGGCCGTGCTCATGTCCGTTGCCAGGACAATTTTTTGGCCATCGATGCGGGTGCCGTCAGACGTGATCAGCGCCTTTCCATCCTGAAGTGCTTCGACCGACGTGTCCAGGTGAATCCAGTCGGCGTTCAACTGCGCCGCCAACTGCTCGGGGATGGCCTGCATCCCGCCGGCTGGGAATGCGGCGTGGCCCTGCGAGAACATGTGCATCACGAATTCGAAGAAGGCGCGATCTGTCTGCAACGATGGATCGAGGGTAATCCCACCGATGAAGGGACGAAAAAATGAAGCGACCATCTTGTCACTGAAACCGAAGGTGTCCTTCAGCGCATCGATGGTTGATTCGCCCGTTGTCCGATGGCTGCCGTGGGTGCGGAAAGAACGTTCTGCGGCGCGCCGAAGACCAAGAATGCGCCACTTGTCGATAAGCGAGCCCACGTCGGCTTGCAGCGTGGCCAGGCTTCGCCCAGGATGCCGAAAGGGATCGGACACATGCTGGAATCGGCCGTTTTTCCACACGAGGGCTCCCGCATCGAACGCATGCAGACCGAGGGCTTCGTAGTCCAGGAGGGCCTTGGCTTCGGGGTAGGCGGTCAGCAGTACCTGGAAGCCACGGTCCAGGCGGAAGCCTTCCACATCATCCGTTCGGATGCGACCGCCGACCGCGTCGTTTTTATCGAAGAGGCGGTACGGGATGCCTGCCCTGTGCAGATGCGTCGCGCAGGTCAGGCCGGCCATGCCCGCACCTACGATCAGGACGGGTTTGTCGGTGGATTGTGTGTTGGACGTTGATTCCAAGTTGGTATTCAGGATCAGGTGGTGAGACTGTCAAACCACGCGTCGCGACGATGAAGTATGGCTTGGCGCTCCTCGGAGCTTTTCCTGCGCAGATTCGCCACCTGGAACTGCATGCGCCGGTTGGCAGCAAGCCGATCCTCGTGCTCCATGAGGAATGACCAGTAGAGCGTGGTCATCGGGCAGGCGTCATCTTCGGAGGCGTGTTTAGGATTGAACCGGCAGGACGAACAATAATTACTCATGCGGTTTACATACTGGCCGGAGGCGATGTAGGGTTTGGTGGCAACGACGCCCCCATCGGCAAATTGGCTCATACCCACCGTGTTGGGAAGCGTCACCCAGTCGTAGGCATCCACGAAGAGGCCCATATACCAGCTGTGGATGGCCCACGGGTCAGTACCTGAAACCAAAGCGTACAGACCGGTCACCATCAGGCGCTGGATATGATGGGCATAGCCGTGCTTGAGGACCTGGCCTACAACCTGTCTCACACAGACCATATCCGTCTCATCGCCCCAGAAGAATCCGGGAAGGTCCCGCGTGGCCCCTAGGGCGTTGCGGCTTCCGTAGGCAGGCCCCTCCAGCCAATACACACCCCGTATGAACTCGCGCCATCCGAGCACCTGACGGATGAAACCCTCTACGGCGTTGATGGGAGCCTTGCCATCACGCCAAGCACGCTCGGCGGCTTCGATGGCCTCTCGGGGGTCCAGCAGCTGCAGGTTGATGGCAGGCGAAATGAGCGAATGAAAGAGCCAGGGCTCGTCGGTCCACATGGCATCCTGAAATCGCCCAAAATCAGGCAGGCGATGCGCAATGAAGTGAGCCAGCGCCTCGCGGGCCTGTTCGGGCGTAACGGGCCAGCCGAACGAGTCGGCTGAGCCTGGCAGCTCAGGAAGTGCGGTCTGAAGATCCAGGATGGTCCTTAGTGTGATCGTGTCGGGCTCGAAGCGCAGTGGTTCGGCCTTGAGCCCCGGACCGTTTTTGCTGAAGGACTGCCGGTTGTCAGCATCAAAATTCCATTCGCCACCGGCTGGATCCCCACCTTCCATCAGGTAGCCGGTTTCCTTGCGCTTGGCTCTGTAGAAATGCTCCATCACCAGCGATTTACGCCCACTGGCCCACGCCTTGAACGCATCAGGAGTCGTCAGGAAGTGGGTGTCCTCCGTGTATTCCAGGGGGATTCCAGCTTCGTTTGCGACCTGCTCGAACGCCTCGATCAGGTCAAATCGGTTCGGCCGGATCATCCGGATTCGATCCGGGGCGTGGCGCTCAATGGCCCGCCTCAAGATGTCATCCAGGGATGCTGGATCGTCATCACGAATATGATGATAATCGACGCGGAAACCTGCTGTTCGCATGGTTTCTGCCCGGTGGCGCATGGCCGAAAAAATGAGTGCCATGCGCTGGATATGGAACGGGAAACGCGTCGCCTCGGCGCGGCTTTCGCCCAGTACAACAATATCCTGCCCCGGATCAGCCTCACGCAGCACGATGCTGTCCGGATTCAATTGATCCGGGCAGATGAAAAGCAGGGTGCGAACGGCGCCGTTGGTGTTGCTCATGATCAACAGACAAAGGCGAACGGGTGGGAGGGCACCTGCGCCGGTGCCATCCAGGAGGCGGCACCAGACTGCCATTTCCAAGCAGCCCACGCGGCGCCGAAAGCGGCCAATTCATGATCGGAGAACTCCTGGTCCGGTAGTCCATCCATTCCGTTATCGGCCAGCCAGCCAGCAATGCGATTGCGTGCCGAGGCATCCTTTTTGACCATGGTCAGATCCTCGACTGGTGCACCTGCCAGGGCAAGCGAACCGAACGGGTGGACTTCGACGATGGCCGCGTCGGGTTGGTTGGCCGCGATCATGCGCGAGAGTGAGATACCCCGCAGGGTCAGGTACGCCATACGGGTCATGGTGGGGGTCATGACGGAGCCCGAGGGCATGCCTGCGCGCGTGAGGTGCTTGCGCAGCTCACGATCCCGGTCCCGGTCGCCGCCACCGTCCTGGTAGGAGAGCGGGGCATCCAGACCGACCGTCAGCGATGCGCCTCGCGATGCACCCTCGATGACATGCAGGATGTCGGCATCGCCCAGCCACGACAGATGTCGACGATAGATGAGGGTATCACCGTACCGTTCGAATTCGGCACACGCCGTGTCGGCATGATTGGATGGGCCCGAGAGATCCACGCCCATGATGATGGGGCGCGCTGTCATGCCGATTCCTCCATGGTGAAGAGGTTTTTCTGGACGCTTACCACCGGCAGGTCTGCCGTTCGTGAGCCCAGGATCCGCCCCGCAGCAGCGAGTCCACTCAGAAGGGCTGTCTCCACACCGCACATACGAGCCGCATCATCCCGTCCACAGGTCGCCCAATCTCCGCAGGTTGTAAGGCGCAGGTCGGCGTCTCTAAGGCACTCCTCAGCAGCGCCATGTGATGTCCGCGCAAATCGCCAGCGGTGGCTACGCAGGAAGACCGGCTTGGAGGGGGGGGCATCGATCATGTCCAGGAAAGCCCGGGTCATCTCTTCTGAAATCTCCTGGGCATCATGCTCAATTCGTGCAGCGGACCAGGCCTGTGAAGCGTGAAGTACCCAGGCATCGACGCCAGCACGTTCCGGCTTGACGTTGTTCCGGATGACGAGATCCAGTACGTCAGAGAGCTGGGAGGCGGCATCCCAATCGTTGGGCAGGGCTTTTTCGAAGGCCACCATCGTTGTCCAGACAGGCTTCATGTCCACGCTGGTCAACCCTTGCAGCAATCGGGGAGATACACCGGAGAGCAGCGCTGCGGCCTGTCGGGCTGGAATGGCGATGACCACTTCGTCGAAGGGACCGAATACCTCAGCCTCCTCTGAGATCAGGTGCCAGCCTTCCCCGGATTGGCGCAGCCGCTCAATGCGGGTCGAGCGGTGTATTTCCAGGTCGTTGGCCAGGTGGTGTGCCAGCGCCCTCATATCCGGGACGCCAGTCCATTGGTCATCGAAGTCATCCACATTGGAATCCGGATGAACCCGTGGTTTGAATCGACTGATCAGGCCCTGCCGGGCCCATGCCTGCGCCCAGGGTTTGAGGCGCGCGTCGGTGAAGCGAAGAAAGGGCGCTCCGTGATCGACGGCACCGCCATCGAAGAGACGCGTGGACGTTCTGCCGCCCGGACCCCGTCCCTTGTCAAATACCGAGACGTTCATTCCATGGTCGGACAGGGTCCGGGCGGCAATCAAGCCGGCTGGCCCAGCCCCGATGACGCCAATGCGAAGCGCGCTCCCGCGGGCTGGTCGGGAAACCAGTCGTTCGTACACAGGCATATCCACCCGCTGGGCATGGCGCTCGGATGAGCGGGGGCGAACCGTACCCAGGATGGGTTTCTCGGGAAAAAAGGGGCGATCAAGCAGGCCTAGGCACCACAGTATGCCACCATACGAGTTGGGGTCTGATCCATCGAGTGCGTACCTGTGGTTGAGGTCGATCAGCAGGTCGAGAGCCTCTTGGGGGCTGCGGGTCCACGAGAGGACTGCTTTACCCCAGGTCATACGAACGTTGTTGTGCAGCTCGCCATGGATCAGCAGGGATCGCTGTGCAGCGTTCCAAAGTGGGTCCTGCGTTTGCGAGCGTGCAAGCTGCTCCCAGTCGTAGAGGGCCGTCCGCTCGTCGGCTGCATGGTCGACCAGTGTCGCCCGCGCCCAATCAGGCAGGACGCTTATGGATTCGACTCCGTCCTTGTGCAGACACAGATTGAAGGCCAGCTCCCGCCATATCAACAGTTCATCCAGAAATTTCTCAGCGCCTGCGGACCCCTGGCGGGCAGCATCCCGCGCCACCCTGAAGACGGATATATGACCGTGGTGCAGGTAGGCGCTCATGCGGCTGACGCCATGTTCTGCAGTAGGGTTATTCCGCTTTCGGGCGTACCCTTTGATTCCGCTCTCTAGAAAATACTCCCAGCGCTGCAAGGCCGCCGTGCTGCCCCCCCGGGTATGCGGAACGGGCGCTACGGCGTGATCAATACGACAGCCTGCCACAAGCTCGTCGATAGGGATATCCCAATCCACTTCATTCCGTACATCACCGTCCCAACGCTTGGGCTGCACCGTGCACTCAGGCCAATCCCGCTGGGTGCGCTGCAGGGCCTCATCCCCCATTCGGTTGCGGAAATGATAGGCCCGCGCATACCCCTTGCCGATGCTTCGCATGGGCACGATGCACGAGGCATCGACCACGATCCAGGGCGGGACGGAATCGGCAATGAGTCTGGACTGCCACGCCGGAAAAGGGGGGGCGGGGTAGTCCTCGGTGATGACTACGCTGGCTTTCTCTATCAATCCGGGCAGTGGACCGGATGCCGATGGATCGGTTGCCAGGTGGAAGGCATGCCGGATGCCACGTTGCGCCAGGGCCTTGTGCACGTCGCGCGCTCCTTCCAGGATGAAGGTGTGGTGACGATCGTTGTTGTACGGGTGTCTTCCAGCGAGTCCTTGATATACAAGCAGCGGCATATCCATATGCGCCGCTGTGTGGCAGGCGACATCCAGCGCCGGGTTTTCATCTGCTCGAACGGCATGATGCATCCAGTAGAGGACGAAGCCTCCATCTTCGGGTAGATCACGCTCAGCGGGCACATGACACCGCTCTCGAAGATGGGGAGGCAGGGCTGTGACGGCATCGAAAGGCATGGCGGGGAGACCGTGGGAATTTGGATATGGAACACCGTATCCGGTGCACTGCAAGCATGTGCGGGAGGGGGTAAGCGCGTGCAGCCTTGGGTGTGGGTGGGTGGTTATCCGTTACCCGTAGGACCAGGTGGCGATGGGAAGATCGGTCGACGCAGTAACCAGGACTCAATTGAAAGCACAAAGCAGTCCGCGAGAATGCAATCGTATCCTTCATCGGTCGTCCAACCAGGTCGACCACAGTCCTGAGCCGTCATGAGCGAGCAGAGCAATATCGATTTTGGTGCCGTCGGTGGCGATGGGCATGGAACACCCCCCGCCATCTCAACCAACCATCCTGCCCACCCGCATCTGGATGACGACGATGATGGTATCGCTTCAGCGCGTTATCGTCGTATCGATAGCTACGATGCGTCATCAACCGCGGCCATCGCGGCCAATGTGCGCAGTATCCTGACCCACATCGGGGAAGATCCCGAGCGCGAAGGACTGGTCAAAACGCCCGAACGTGTTGCCAAAGCCCATCAGTACCTGACGCATGGCTACACGCTCGACCCCAAGGACATCCTTTCCAAGGCGCTTTTCAAGGAAGAGTATGATGAGATGATCCTGGTCAAGGACATCGAACTGTATTCGCTGTGCGAGCATCATATGGTTCCCTTTTTCGGGAAGGCGCACGTGGCGTACATACCCGACGGTCAGATCGTGGGTTTGTCCAAGATTCCTCGGGTGGTGGATGTTTTTTCGCGGCGACTCCAGGTTCAAGAGCGCTTGACGATGCAGATCCGCGATGCCATAAATGAGGTTCTGCAGCCCAAAGGCGTAGCTGTGGTCATCGAAGCTACCCACATGTGCATGGTCATGCGGGGTGTACAGAAGCAGCACTCTTCGACAACAACGTCTGCGGTTACCGGGGCGTTCGAAGATGAGCGCACACGCGCTGAGTTCATGCGACTGATCGGATAATCACCGCTGCCGCTCGAGCGTCGCGGAAATCGTCGAAAAACCGTTGATCTCGAAGTGCTCGATGCGCAGATCGTGTTGGCCATCGAGTTCGAGGTCGATCTGCTCCAGCTTCGGAGGATGGTAGGTCCAATCGTCGTGGATGAGTTGCCCGTCCAGCCATACCCGCACGCCATCGTCGCTGGTCAGATCCAAGCGGTATCGTCCCTCGGGTACGTTGATGGAGCCGGTTGATACCGTGGCAAAGTGATCCCGTCCCAATCCCGGAGCGGGCTCGCCGTACCATTGGTACCCCAGATCGGTGGTCGTTTCGGTGTAGACCGGTTCGCCCTCAATCAGTGCGCGAAAGGCGTCGTACTGCTCTCGGGGATCGGTCTCTTCCGTGTAGTTGAACATGGAAATCGTCCATTCAATGGGCACGAAGAAGTACGTATACCCGAATTCGAAGGGCTGACCGGCAGGCGTCACATGGCCGAACCGGTCCGTGACCTCTTCTCCGACGAAGGCAAGCCGGATCTGGATGTCCACCACATCCTCCTCGGTGCGGCGCACGGCGAGGCGACCCGGGACCTCACCCGATTCGGCGGACATCCAGGCCACACCGCTGGTCTCTACTACGCGCCATGAACCCGCCGGCCCGACCAGTTCGAAATCCTGTTCTACCTGCTTGCGGGGCGAGCGTGGCCACAGTACGGGAGAGCGGAAATCCACGGGTCCCCACTCATCAACCAGGATGTATTCGCGGGTTTGGGGCGCATACTCGGGCATGCGGACCGGCTGCGCATCGGGCATCGGCATGGGCGGGACGGCTGGCATGGAGCTACCTTCCCGCTCCAGTTCCACTCCGAACAGGCCGTCGTTCCAACCGCCCAAGGAGCGGCCTACAGGCAGGTCGGCACCATTTTCGTAATAAGGGAAGGCGTTTCCGCCCACCTGCACACCGGTGCCGTCAACGAGCTCGATCTCACTGAAATGCGCAAACGTATTCGCCCGGACCATGACGCTGTCGGTGACTCGGACCTGCAAGGGCTTGTCCACACCCTTGAATGTGTTGCCCAGGATGCGATAGTCCTGGCTGAGCACGTCCCGGTTTTCCGAGTAGCCCCAGTCGGCAGGCTGGTCCGCCCGTTCCCAGGCGTAGATCCCCAGGTTTCCGCCAGAGAATTGGTTTCCGTCAATGGCAATATCCTGGCCGTGCTCGATGGCAATGTGTTCGTCGTTGTCCTCGAATACGTTGTCCAGGATGACCGTGTCGTAGGAATACCCGCCCCAGATACCGTGCCAGCACCCGCGAATAACGTTCTTCTCGATATGGTTGCGGCTGAACGTGACTTCGATGCCGTTGGTAGGGGCATAGGAAAAATCATTCGCGTAGATCAGGTTGTCGTTGCAGCCCCCTTCGCCTGTATCCATGGTCGTCTGCCCGGCCCACAGAAACAGCCCATCCCCCGAGTGCGTGGCTGAGTTGTATGCGAACACGTTGTTCGAGGACTGCTCGTAAAGCAGGATGGCCGCTGAGTCCTGTCCCCGATTGTACACGCCGTGGGAATAGCCGCGGACATTGAAATCCAGCTTGTTGTGCATGACCGTGTTGCGGCTTGAGCGATACATGCCGATGCCGAGCGAAGAGTTGAACGAGATGTCGTTGTTGTAGAACAGCCCGTCGTTGACCTCGGTCATCATGATGCCGTTCTGCCCACCTGTCACTAGGACATGGTCTACTTGCGCACCGTCAGCGCGTCGCAGGTAGATGGCAGCTCCGTAGCGCATCCACTCGTCATGTTCATTCTGGTGATAGGACATCCAGTCGTCCAGGTGCTCCCGCTCGATGATGGATTTGAGCCGCTGTCGCCAATTGTAGGAGAAGTCCGAGGCCGTGATGCGGATACCCGGCGTGTCCGTTGCCCAGAGGCCCAGTTTGTAGCCCTTGACGACGGCGTTTCGGATCATGATGCCGCTGCCTTTCTCCACCCGGATGCCCGTGCCCGCAAAGGTATCCGGTGCTCGTCCGGGCTGCCCTCCGTCCAGGATCGCGCCGTTGAAGTCGATTTCGATATCGTCTCCCCGGATGATGATGGCGCCCGTGGAGTCGGCCGGGATGCGGTAGTGTCCGGTTGTGATGGTGACCGATTCCGTTATGACCATGCCCGGTTCAAGGGCGATGGTGCTCTGGGCGTTTGCGGATGCGGCCACGAGTAGGGCCAGAATGAAGGGCGCGCAGCGGGACATGTATGACCGTGGTCGTGATGGGAAACGTTACATCAGGTTCGACGATCAGGTGGACCATCGCCCCTTTTCTCTTGGTTGGAGCAGTCGGTCCTGCTCAGTAAGCGCCTATTCCTTGTTCCAGTCCGGATTGGGTTGGGGCATGTTGGCCTCGACATCCAATCGCCACGCATCCAGCAAGGTGCGGAGCTCCGTGGTCACATCCGGTCGCTCGGATGAAAGATCGTTCCGTTCGGCGGGATCGTTCTCCAGGTCGTAGAGCTCGACATCGCCCGTTTCAAACCATTCAACCAACTTGTACTGCCCGTCGATGACAGCGCCGCCCGGGCGGTTGCCCGATCCGTGGTAGTGCGGGAAGTGGAAGAAGAGGGGACGATCGGCCTGTCCGGGGCGGGCCAGGCTGCGGCCATCCACATCCGGTACATCCAATCCCGCCAGGTCAAGTAGCGTTGGCGTAACGTCGATCGTAGAGGCCGCATCGGTTCGCAAGCCAGCGGCAGGTGATCGGGGATCATGAACGATGAAGGGAATCCGGATGCCACCCTCGTACAGATATCCCTTACCGGCTCGAAGCGGACGGTTGGAGGTGGGTCCACTCGTACGTCCCTGCATGAGCGTTGACAGTCCCCCGTTGTCGGATACGAAGGCCACGATGGTCCGCTGGTCCACACCGTTTTCGACGAGGGACTGCATCAGACGTTGGATACTTTGATCGGTACTGGTCATCATGGCCGCGTAATCGGCACGGTCCTGACATGTCCGGGTCGAGGACCATTCGGGATCATCCTCGAACGGCGCCTCCGGACAGGGCGGGTCGGCGTCGAGGCGGGCCTGCTCCGCCGCCACCATGTCCTCCGGCGCTTGGATGGGGGTGTGCACGGCATAGTGGGACAGCACGAGGAAGAAGGGTTCTTCGGCGTGCTCATCGATGAAGCCGATGGCCTCATCTGTCAACCGGTCTGTCAGGTATTCGCCCTGTGCTCCGTCCTCAAGATCCGGAACGTCCCACGGGGAGCCACCCTCCCGCTCGTAAGGCCAGAAAAAGGATGCCGGATGACCGGCTGCATGACCTCCCACGTTGACATCGAAACCCTGATCCTGGGGAAAGAACCCCTCGTCTCCGAGGTGCCATTTTCCGACAAAGCCGGTAGCATAGCCTGCCGCCTTGAAGTGCTCGGCAACCGTAGTCTCCTCCAGAGGCAACTGCCATTCGTAGTCAGCCTGCAGCAGCTGACCTTTCTGCTGACCCCCGATCCAGTTCGTGATGTTGAGGCGCGCCGGGTGTTTTCCTGTCATCAGGGCAGCCCGCGTCGGTGAGCACACGGGGCTGTCCGCGTAGAAGCGGGTGAAGCGGATTCCAGTTTCTGCCAGGCGATCGATGGCGGGTGTCTGGTAGGCCTCGCTGCCGGCGATACTGAGATCTTTCCAGCCCAGGTCGTCGATGATGACAAGGACCACGTTGGGTTTCGGCGCAGGCGAGCAGGAGGGGAGGGCAAGAAGCAGGAGAAGCGGAATCAGGCGGTGCATGGTGGGAAGGGAAAAGCGTTTCGACCGGGGGGCCAGGGTAGGGGTCATGATGGCAAAGGTACCAGTCTGCCACGTTCAATGCGGTATCCCGATCGGATCTCCTCCTCACTTCGACCCTGTGCCATCAAGCGAGCCAGGTCTGCTCGCAGGGTGGCAGCGTGCATGACATCTTGCAGTGTGACACGATCCATCTCGGTAATCAGCGCGTTGTGAAGCTCTCGGCGTTGGGCCTTGATGGCCGCAAGTGCGGCTTCCGCCATGACGTCTGGCTCCGGCCACTCCGGCAGGGAATGCGTATCGAAGGTCATATCGGCCTCGGCGAGATCAATCACCTGTCCAAGCGTGATCTCATCCGGATCAGTGGCCAGGGACACGCCGCCCCCCGCGCCTCGGCGCGTGTGTACGAGTCCGGCCTGCGCAAGATGGGAAATGATGCGTCGCAGCACGACCGGATTGGTCCCCAACCGGGTGGCCAATGATCGGGAGGTGTGCTCCTGTTGCGTTTCGGCTGCAAGCAGGATCAGGATGTGGAGCGTGGTTGCGTATCGGGTTGAGGCCATGGGGTAATGTAACTATGAAAGTTACATTTACAACAAGCATACCGAACGCCAAGGCTCAGTTTGCAAACAACCGAGGGCGGTCCTCGTCGATGATCTCGATGTCCTGCACAGCAAACCAGGACTCGCCCTCCATGCCTGCGCTGTTCTTGTAGGGCGTTTCGGGATCACCCGTATCAATATCCACGACCAGGACAAGATCTTTCTTCATTCCGTCGGCTACCTCCACCCCTTCGGCCACGTCGGCCACCCGGCCGGTGATACTGCCGACAGCGGTTCCGTCCCGGCTGTAGAGATGGACGCGAACCTGTTTTCCTATGAAGTGATACATGGGAGTCGTAGTAGTAGCGCGGTAGGGCGCAGGAGATCGGTATGAAGTTCATGCAGGATTCGGAGTCCGGACCATGGGACATCCTATCTTGGGATGCCGACCTCGTGGGGCACTTCGCAGAGAGCCCGGTATCTGTCGCATGTCCATCAAGTACCAAACACCGACGGTGTCAACCCTGAAAGCCGGAACCGCGTTCCGGCTGTCCGTGGTTCTATGCCTCTTGCTTCTGAGCCTGCCTGCCCCGAGAGCTTCGGCGCAGATCGCCCTTCGCGGAACGGTACTGGATGCACGGACACAAGCACCACTTCCGCATGCAACGGTGCAGATCCGTGGAAGCACTCAGGGGACGATTGCAAATGCATCCGGGCAGTTCCTGATTTCCCTGCCGCAGGTGCCGGCCACCATTGAAGTGCGATACATCGGGTACCGTTCACAGGTAGTCGATATCACGAGTGGGGACCTGACAGGTATCACGATCCGGCTGGAGCCCTCCACGTTGACACTGGAAGAGCTTGTCATCACGGATGACAATCCGGCGGAGGTCATTGTTCGCCGTGCCATCCAAGCCCGTGACCGCATGAGGAAGTTCCTGTCAGCGAGCTATGCGGATGTGTATACCCGTTTTCTCCTGTATGCTGATTTTGACCTGGTCCAAGTGAATGAGAGTGTTCGGGCCTCGTGGTGGACGCCGCGTACCGGCCCCCGTGAAGTCATTCGGGCTGAGCGGACAGAGCCCCGTCGCAATGAGCTGTTCCGTTTCGCATCGCCCCACCCCGCACCGAATTTTCTCGATGCCAATATCGACATCATGGGGACACGGTATGCGGGCCCCCTGCATCCGGATGCGGTGGAGCTGTACCAGTTCACGCAGGGTATTACCCGGGAGCTCGATGGCCGTCGGGTGATGGAAATCTTTTTCCGGCCTCGATCGGCCACCTTGCCGGCCTTTACCGGATCGATGGCCATCATGGACTCCGTGTGGACGGTTCTCGAGATCAGTGCGCGCCCGTGGCCGGGCACCGACGTGCTGCCTCCGGTAAAATCCCATGATCTTGTCATGGAGCAACGTTTCGTGGCCGTCCACGATTCCCTTTGGATGCCGCAGGGTCTGATTGTCCAGGGTGTGGTCGAATTCGGTAGGGCGGGCGTGACGTATCCGCAGGCACGCTATCAACAGATTACGGGGTTCTCCCTCCATGCAGCAAATCCTCCTGTGCCGGATTCATTGGCCCGCCCGGGTCCTCCGGTAGTCAGGGATCCATTGGCTGCCTTCAATGATGATCTGTTCAGGCGCAATCCCTCCTACATACCCATGACCCCGCTGGAGGCTGAGCAGATGGCTACCCTCAACCCGGCCATGAGTCTGCGCCGGGCCTTTCGACCAGAAGGTATCCTGGCCAACTACACAGCGATTGACGTAGCCGATCAACAGCCTGACCAAGACGAAACGCCCTCCCGATTGGCCAGGGTACAGCGCGTGGCGGGAGGGGACTGGTTCTGGTACAATCGGGTGGATGGGTGGCATCCGGGTGCCGGCTACCGCTGGGCCTCTGATGAGCAGGGCGAAGTGGAAGTGTCCGCAGGATATTCCCTGGAGCGAGCGCGTCCAACCTATCGTGTGGCAGGAAATGTGCCATGGCACATGGGGCCCTTGAAAGGCTCTGTGGGCGCGTTGGCCTTGGATGCAACATCCATCGTTGCCCGTCCTGATGGTCTGGGTCGGTTCGTGCCGGGCGTCTCCACCTACCTCGGTTGGGATGATTTGTACGATTATTACGACCTGCGCAAACAGCGTGTCAGTGTGGATGTCGACGTGTCCCGGATCAATGCGATCCTCTCCGTCCGGTTCAACAATGAGCGGCATCGATCCCTGGAAAAACGGAGTGGGTTCAACGGCTGGCTGTTCCGGAATGTCCAACGCGAAAACCCGTCCGTTGAACAGGGGCGGTTGCGCTCATCCGAGGTGGGGTTGCGGTTTGGTGATCGGAGCCGTGCTTCTGTGGACATCTCTTGGGAGCGATCTCCCGGCTGGCATCTGGCCTCAGATTTTGATTTCACCCGTATCGAGGCCCGCGCAACGGTACGAGCGCGCACGTTCTATCGTCGGCGGTCCCGACCGAACTGGATACGCGTTACGGTCCTTGGTGGTACGAGTCGTGGCAACCTGCCCGTACAGCGACAGTTCGGATTGTCCGGATCCGCGGGACCGTTTGCCGACTTCGCTGTTTTCCGCTCACTCCCGAACAGCCGCTTTTTGGCAGATGAATTACTGGGCGTGTTCTGGGCACATGATTTTACGACGGCTCCTTTCGAGAAGTTGGGTATGTGGCCACTGGCCGAACGGGGGTGGGGTATTCACGTATTCGGAGGCCACGCTTTCTCATCCGACCCTGACTTGGGGACGTTTGGTGGGCTGCATCATGAGATCGGCGTCGGGCTTTCGTATCCGTTCGGTCTTCCCCTGCGGATGGATCTGGCAACCGGAAGCGCGGGCGGTTGGTATGTAAAAATCGGGCGCCCGCTGCGCTGATAACGGGGTTGGGAGTAAAAAATACAGGGTATGACAAAATGGTGTCACACCCCTCTGCGTATCCTGGGTCCGAACGAAAAATGGTACCCCGATATGACCCCTTCGCCCCGAGTAACCGTCTCCGCTTTTCCGACCGTGCAATGGTTGCAGCAGCGCGCTGCTGATCGCGGTCCTGCTCCCCGCCCAGCTAGGCATCGCCTGTCTCCACGCCCATCACGTGCCGAAGGACTTCTGAGGGAGCTGCGTCCCATGCTCGAGGCAACAGTCACGGTGGAGGAGGCCTGTTGGGTAGCCACGCCGGACGGGGAACTCCCGGTGGACATCGTTCTGCACAAAGGCGGCAAGCGCATTGCGGTGTGCTGTCGCCCTGCCAACATCGAATCCAATTCGGACCAGGACGCGCTCATGCTGGTCTATGGCGGGTTTGATGTACTGTACCGATGCTCCGTGGATGCCTCTTCCGAGGCTATGCTCGACGTGGCGTATGCCCTCATGCAGGCCCATCCTGTGTGGTTTTCTGCTTTCGGACGATTGTCTCTGGGACGGCGCGCTTCGGCGTTCATGGTGGGGGCGGCGCTTTCTGCCAAGGACAAACAACGCAGGTTGTGCGGGCCCTTCGGAGCCATAGAAGCGCTTCGCCTTCACGTGGCCTCAGACTGGGTGAACGCGTTTGAGCGTGCCCTGCGTGGTGGCGGCAGAATGTCGCTCAGCGCGTAAGATGTAGAGCAGATCCACGAACCGGAGGCCCCGGAAAGATGCCATGAACCGGGGCCGGGTGACACAGACCAGGCCGGGGATGACACGGACCAGTACGGCGATGCCCACCACCTATTCCCGGGTCAAGGCCGAGGAGACTTTGCGACCTTCCCAGGGCTCATCCAACCATCCTTCCTCGCTTTGCACAATGGCCCTGCCAAGTTGGACGGATGGTGTGGGCATGCCCAGGTTACGGTAGTACTGCATCACGGCACGAGCACGGCCAAGGGCCAACTCTTCGGCCTGCTGCTCCGTGTCAAAGGCGAATCCGGACACGACGAGCGTGCGGTCTGGACATCGGGAAGCTACGGCAAAATTGTCCCGCAGGATTTCCCGCATATCCAGAACCAGTTCCTGGGAATTACGCCGGAAATGCACGGCAGCGAGCATCTCCCTGCCGGCACACGCATCAGAGGCAATCCGGACCGTTCGCGTCTTTGTGTCGGATCCTGCCGCATTGGTCACCGAGAGCAGGACGCGATAGGTCCCAGGCGCCTCGAATACATGGTCCGCACGGCACGTGGTGGCGGATGAGCCGTCTCCGAAAGCCCACAGGCACTGTCCATCTGCGCCAGTCAGATCGGCTTCAAAGCGTATGATGTCACCCGGAAATCCAGCATACGGGCTGTGCGAGATGGTCGTGATTCGGGGCGGTTCGACCCGATCACGTACGTTGACGCGCGACTGCAGCACGATACGCTTTCGGGGTCCGCTTACACGTGCCACGACAGTGTAGATACCCGCCTGGCGGTAG
>Ga0075480_10000356_pt1 | contig 26454 bp, 26 predicted proteins | sample DEB08_DNA_7_FD_81590 | JGI IMG/M metagenome (GOLD analysis project Ga0075480, IMG submission 81590) | Aqueous microbial communities from the Delaware River and Bay under freshwater to marine salinity gradient to study organic matter... | ecosystem: Environmental > Aquatic > Marine > Coastal ... | reverse complement strand
GTCGAGGACCTCGAGGACCTCGTCGAGGTCGGCGCGGTCCTCGAGGTCGCCGCCGCCCACGCCGGCGTTGCAGACGAGCAGGTCGCACCGCCCGTGCGCGTCCGCGACCGCCGCGGCCAGCGCGTCGACCGAGACGGTGTCCCGGACGTCGAGGGTCGCGGGGACGACGCGGCCGGGGCTCCCGGCCGCCGCGACCTCCTCGGCCAGCGTCGCGAGCCGGTCGGTCCGACGCGCCGCGGCGACGACCGTCCACCCCTCCCGGGCCAGCGCCCGGACCGTGGCGGCCCCGATGCCGCTGGACCCGCCGGTCACCACCGCCACCCGCATGCCGACCCCCCGTCGGCCGGAGTGTGCCGGACGCCCGCGCCGTCCGGGGTCCGGGCCCGCTCCGAACCCGTGCGTGGTCCCCGCCGGGACGCTCCCGGCCCGCCCTCCACCCGGGGACCCCACGAGGTCACCGTGCGCCGCGTCCTGCTCGTCGCCCTCCCCGTCCTCGGACTCGCCGCCGTGGCGGCGTTCCTGGTCCTGCGCGACCCGACCCCGGAGGCGGTCGACCTCACCGCCCCGGCGGCCGACGCCGTCGGTGCGGCCGGGATCGCCGACGACGGGACCGACGAGGGCGGAGACGTCGACGCCGGGGACGGCGGCTCGGCGGCGGCCGACGTCGTCGTCGATCCGTCGGGGACGTGGACCGTCCGGACCGACCTCGTCGCGTTCGACGGCGCGGCCGGCGCGGGCAGCTGGGTCGGGTACCGGATCGACGAGGAGCTCGCGACCGTCGGGGCGTTCACCGCCGTGGGGCGGACGCCCGACGTCGGCGGCACGGTGGTCGTCGCCGGCACGGAGGTCATCGAGGCGACGATCACGGCCGACCTCTCGACGCTGACCAGCGACAGCGGGATGCGGGACGGCCAGGTCCGGCGCCGGATCGGGGATCGCCCGACGTCGTTCGAGCTGTCCGGTCCGCTGGCGTTCGAGGTCCCGACCGAGCCGGGCGCCGCGGTCGTCGTCGACGCGCCCGGGCGGCTGCGCATCGGCGAGGTCGAGCGCGACGTCGTCGTCGTGCTCGCCGCCTCGCTCGACGGCGACGTCCTCGTCGTCCGCGGGGCCGTCGACGTGACCCTCGCCGACTTCGACGTCGTCGTCCCGCGGGCCGCGATCGTCCTCAGCGTCGCCGACGTCGCGACCGTCGAGCTGCAGCTGCTCCTGACCCGGGACTGAGGTCGGGGGAGGGGCGGCGGCTCAGGCGGTCGGCGTCTCGAGGACCTCGAAGGTCATCCCGGCGCCCTCCAGGCGGCGGCGGTAGGCGGCACCGAGCCCGACGGCCGGCGTCACGACGCCGGCGACGTCCGGCCGCTCGTCGGAGGCCAGCGTCAGCGCGGCCTCGGCGAGCATCCGGGCCGTCTCGCCGTACCCCGGGTCCCCGCCGCGGACCCGCACGACCACGCCGCTGCCCGGGGCCGGGCCGTCGGTGTCCGGGGTCGTGCCGACCTCGCCGAGCACCAGCACGGTGAACCGACCGGCCGCCCGCGCCGCCCCGTCCGGTCCCTCGCCGGGGTCGGGCAGCAGGCGCTCGAGCAGCGCCCGACCGGGTCGCGTGCGGGCGGCGAGGGCCGCCGCCCCGAGGCCGGCGCCGGCCCCGACCAGCGTCGCGGTCCGACGGACGTGCGCGTAGTGGCCGTAGGCGAACGAGGTCCCGTACCCCGGCAGCGCGCGGGCCGAGCGGAGCACGATCACGGGGTCGATCGTCGGGAGGGGCACCGCCCAGCCGCCGAGGCGGCCCGGCCGGTGGGCGCCGAGGTCGAGGCGCCGCACGCGGCGGGGACCGTCCGTCCCGTCGCGGCCCGCGCCGGCCGCGCCGGCGAGGTCGCCCAGCGCGGCCAGCGCCGTCCGTGCGGTCCCGCCGCTGACCCGCCCGCGGGCCCGGACGTACCCGCGGACGACGACGTCCGCGTCGTCGGGCAGCCGCGACACGGCGAGGTGGACGCCGAGGTCGTGGGGGACGCTGTCGAAGCCGCAGCAGACGACCAGCGTCGCGCCGCTCGCCCGGGCCGTCGCGTCGACCTCCCGCTCCAGGGCGGCGACGTACGCCGGCTCGCCGGTGATGTCGGCGTACTGCGTCCCGACCGCCGCGCAGGCCCGGGCGACCGGGAGGCCGAGCCGGGCGTACGGGCCGACGGTCGTGGCCAGGACCCGCGTCCGCGCCGCGGCGGCGGCCAGCGCGGTCGGCTCGGTCACGTCGACGACGACCACCTCGGGATCGCCGGGGAGGTCGGCGGCGAGGTGCGCGAGGCGGTCGCGGTCCCGCCCGGCGACGCCCCAGCGCAGCCGGGTGCCGGCCGTGCGGGCACCGAGCTCGGCCGCGACCAGGCCGCCGGTGAAGCCGGTGGCGCCGAGCAGGAGCACGTCGAGGTCGCGGGCCGCCACGGTCGCCTCCGTCGGGGACGCGCGCGACGCTAGTGTCCGCCGGGATGGCCGGGAGGGTCGCATGGCGGAGCGGTCGAGCGGGTCGGTGAACGCGGCGTTCGGCACGGTGGCCGCCCCGGTGATGGCCGTGGCAGAGGCCGTCGACGGCACGTTCGGCCCCGCCCGCGTCGGGCCGCTCGAGCCGTTCACGCTGCACCCGTTCGCCCACGCGCTCCACTACGCCTCGACCTGCTTCGAGGGGATGAAGGCGCACCGGGGGGGCGACGGCGTCGTGCGGCTGTTCCGCGCCGACCGCCACGCCGCGCGGATGCGGCGGACCGCCGCGCTGATGTCGCTGCCGGTCCCGTCGGAGGAGCTGCTGCTCGGGATGGTCCGGGACGTCGTCGCGGCGAACCTCGACGCGGTCCCGCCGGCCCCCGCCGCGCTGTACGTCCGCCCGCTGCTGTTCGGGACCGAGCCGAACATCGGCGCGGCCGCGAGTCCGTCGGGCACCGCGACGCTGGCCGTGCTGGCCAGTCCCGTCGGTGACTACTTCGCGGGGGGCGTGCGGCCGCTGACGCTGCTGCTCGAGACCGAGGTGCCGCGCACCACGCCGCAGTTCGGCGAGGTGAAGGCCGGCGCGAACTACGCGATGGCCCTCGGGCTGACGCTCCGCGCCCGCGGCGAGCTCGGCTGCGACCAGGTCCTGTTCGCGCCGGGCGGTCGCGTCCAGGAGACGGGCGCCTCGAACTTCCTGCTCCTCGCCGAGGACCGCATCGTGACGCCGGCGCTGGACGCGACGTTCCTGCACGGCGTGACGCGCGACTCGGTCCTGACCCTGGCCCGCGACCGCGGGCTCGCGGTCGAGGAGCGCCCGGTCGACGTCGACGAGCTGCTGGCCTGGGACGACGAGGCGGCGCTGTCGGGGACGGCCGCGACGCTCTCGGGTGTCGGCGCGCTGCTGCACGACGGCGTCCGCCGGCCGATCGGGACGGGCGAGGTCGGCCCGGTCACCCTGGCGCTGCGAGAGGGCCTGATGGCCGTGCAGCGGGGGGAGGCCGAGGACGTCCACGGCTGGACCTCCGTCGTGGCCGGGTGAGGTGCTCCGCGACCTCGACGGGGCGCCCGGCCCCGAGGCGTACCGCCTGCTGACCCAGGTCGTCGTCCCGCGCCCGATCGCGTGGGTGCTGACCGACACCGGGGCGGTCACGACGACCGGTCCGGAGCGGTGGAACCTCGCACCGTTCTCCTACTTCACGGCGCTGGCCTCCGACCCGCCCCGCGTCGGGTTCGCGGTCGGGGCCGGTCGCGGCGGGCGCGCGAAGGACACGTTGCGCAACCTGCGGGCCCGACCGGTCTGCACCGTCCTCGTCCCGCACCGGGCGCAGCTCGAGGCGGTCCAGCGGACCTCCTCCGAGCTGCCGCCCGACGCCAGCGAGGTCGTCGACGCCGGGCTGGACACCGTCGCGTGGGAGTGGGGGACGCCGCGGCTCGAGGGCGCCCGGGTCGCCCTCGGCTGTCGGCTCGAGCGGACCGTCGACCTCGCGCCCGACGAGCGGCACGTCCTCGTCGTCCTCCGCGTCCACCGCGCGTGGCTCGACGACGCCGTCGCCGTCGAGGACCGGCCCGGCAGCCAGCTGGTCGACCCGGTCGGGCTCGACCCGCTGGCCCGCCTCGGGACGGGGTGGTACGCCGGGATCGGCGCCCCGGTCCGGCCCGTCGGGGAGGCGGGGTCCCGGCCGCGCTGACCCGGAGCCGGTCCGGCCGGCGCCGACGTGGCGCCGACGTGGTGCCGTCGGGGTCCGGACGGCGGTGCGGGGCCTAGCCTGCCCGCGGGTCGGGCGGGGGAGGCCGCGTGCGCGGGGGACGGGGTCCGGTCGGGCGGCCGGGTCGCGGCGTCCTCGGGGTCGTCGCGGCGGTGCTCGGCGGGGCCCTCCTCGTCGCGGCGGGCGCCGGCACGACCACGGAGCGGAGCGTCCGGGACGGCACGCCCGTCGAGGTCGTCCTGCCCCGCGTCGTCCCGCCGGGGGGTGCGCCCGGCGTGGTGGTCGTCCACGGGTTCGCCGGCTCGGCCCGGTTGATGCGCGCCTGGTCCCTCGCGCTGGCGCGCGCCGGCTTCGTCGTCGCGGCCCCCGACCTCGACGGGCACGGCCGGAGCACGGCCCCGCTCGGCGACGTCGCGGACCTCGCGGGCGGCGTCGCCCGGGCCCGGGACGCCCTGCTGTCCCGGCCGGAGGTCGACCTCGATCGCATCGGCCTGCTCGGCCACTCGCTCGGCACCGGTGCCGTGCTCGCGGCGGTGGAGGCGGGTCTCGACGCCCCGGCCGTCGTGCTGGTCTCGCCGACGGACGGCCCCGTCGACGCCGACGTCCCACGGGACCTCCTGCTGATGGCCGGCGCGCTCGAGCCGCGGTTCGTCGCGAACGCGCGCGACCTGCTCGCACGGGCCGGCGGGGCCGGCGGGGTGCCGGGCGACGGGGACGCCCGCGCCCTCGCCGTCGTCCCCGCGGTCGAGCACGTCACCGTCCTGTTCGCGCCCGAGGCCCACCGGACGGCGACCGCCTGGCTCGCGGCGGCCCTGGACCACGACCCGGTCCGTCACCGGGCCTGGTCGCCGGTGCTCGGCTGGCTGCTGCTGACGCTCGGTGCCGTCCTGGTCTGGCAGGTGGTGGCGGGACGGCTCGCGACGCCGGCCGCGCCGCCGACGCGCCGTCGCGGCAGTCCCGTCGCGCTGGCCGCCGGCGTCCTCGCGGCGACCGCCAGCCTCGTCGTGCTCGTCCGGTCGGTCGACCTCGCCGGGGCGACGGGCGTGCTCGTCGGCGGCGAGGTCGGGGTCTGGCTCGCGCTGACGGGGGCGCTGTGGCTGCGGTTCGGCGACCGGCCGGCCCGGCCGGACGGTCGTGACGCCGGCTGGGCGGTGCTGGCCGGTGCCGTCGCCGTCGCGATCGGGGCGACCGCGGCCACGGCGTGGCTGCCGTGGTGGCCGACCGGTCCCCGCGTCGGGCTCGTCCCGCTGCTGGTGCTGGCCGCGCTGCCGCTCACCGTCGCGGCCGCGACGGCCCTGCAGGGGCGCCGCGGCGCCGCGGCGCTGGGGACGTGGGGCGCCGTGGCGGGGCTCGTCACGCTCGGACTCGGCCTCGCGGCGCTGGTCGTGCCCGGCGTCGGCTTCCTGGTGCTGCTGCTGCCGCTGGTCCCGGCGGTCCTCGGCCTGGTCCTGGCCCTGGCCGCCCCGCTCGAGCGGCCCTGGGCGGCCGGTGCGGCCGGGGCCGTGCTGCTCGGCTGGCTCCTCGCCGTCCTGTTCCCCCTCGCCTGACCGCCGCGACCCGGAGCCCGCCGTGACCGACCCGTCCCCCGCCGACCCGTCCGCGACCGCGTCGGGCGGCCCCGTCGCGGCGCCGCCCGTCGCCGGCGCCGTCGCGGTCGTGACCGGTGCGGCCGGCGGGATCGGTGCGGCGCTCGTCGCCGCGCTCCTCGCGCGAGGCGCGGCCGCGGTGCTGGCGACCGACGTCGACCCCGCCGGACTCGCGGCCCTCGTCCGGACGCACCCCGACGCCGACGGTCGGCTCGAGACCCGGGTCGTGGACGTCGCGGACCGGGCGGCCGTCGCGGACGCCGTCGCCGCGCTCGCGGCGCGGCACGGACCGGTGGACCTGGCCTGCGCGAACGCCGGGCTCGGGACCCTCGCCGGTGTCCTGGACGGTGCGCCCGAGGCGTGGCGGGCCGCCTGGGACGTCAACGTCATGGGCCAGGTGCACGTCGCCGCCGCGGTGCTGCCGGGGATGCTCGACCGGGGGCGCGGGGGGCTGCTGCTGACGGCCTCCGCGGCGGGACTGCTCTCGCTGCCGGGCGACGCGCCGTACGCGGTGACGAAGTACGCCTCGGTGGCGCTGGCCGAGTGGCTGGCCCTGACGCACGGCCCGCAGGGTGTGGCCGTGACCGCGCTGTGTCCGCTCGGCGTCGACACCGGCCTGCTGGCGACGGACGCCCTCGCGACCCGGTTCGTCCGGTCCTCGGGTGCGCTGCTGCCGCCGGCGGAGGTCGCCGCCGTCGGCCTCGACGCGCTGGCCCGCGGCGAGCTGCTCGCGCTCCCGCACCCGGAGGTGGCCGCGATGGAGGCCGCCCGCGTCGCCGACCGGCCGGGGTGGCTCGCCCGGATGCGAGCGGCGGCGGCGCGGCTCGGCGGGTGAGGCGCCGCTCGCGTCGTCCCTACCCTCGCTGGGCGGTCCGACGGACGCGCCGCGTGACGAGGAGGACGACGTGACCACCGCCGAGATGCCCTACCGACGCCTGGGACCGAGCGGGCTGCGGGTCAGCGTGCTGAGCTTCGGGTCCTGGGTGACGTTCAAGGACCAGGTCGACGTCGACGCCGCCGTCGAGTGCATGGCCGCCGCGCGGGAGGTCGGCGTCAACCTCTTCGACAACGCCGAGGTGTACGCAGGTGGCGAGTCCGAGCGGATCATGGGCGAGGCGCTCCGCCGCCTCGGGTGGCCCCGCCACTCCTACGTCGTCACGAGCAAGTTCTACTGGGGCATCCACGAGGGCCCGACGACGCGGAACACCCTGAACCGGAAGTACCTGATGGAGGCGATCCCGGCCTCGCTGGAGCGGTTCGGCCTCGAACACCTCGACGTCGTGTACGCGCACCGCGCGGACCCGGGCACGCCGATCGCCGAGACGGTCCGGGCGTTCTCCGACGCCATCGACCGCGGCTGGGCCCACTACTGGGGCACGTCCGAATGGTCGGCGTACGAGATCCGGCAGGCCCTCGACGTGGCCGAGCGCTACGGCCTGCACGCGCCGATCACCGAGCAGCCGCAGTACCACCTGCTCCACCGCGAGCGCATGGAGGTCGAGTACCGCCGCCTGTTCGACGAGACGGGGTACGGGACGACCACCTGGTCGCCGCTGGCCTCGGGGCTGCTGACGGGGAAGTACCTCGGAGGGGTGCCGGAGGGTTCGCGGGCCGCGCTGCCGGGGTACGGCTGGCTCGCCGAGCAGCTGAAGGACCCGCGGCACGACGACCGCATCCGGGGCCTCATGGCGCTCGCGGAGGAGCTGGAGGCCACCCCGGCGCAGCTCGCGATCGCCTGGTGCGCGGCGAACCCGGACGTCTCGACGGTCATCACCGGGGCGTCCCGTCCCGAGCAGGTCGTCGAGAACATGGGGGCGCTGCAGGTGCTCCCGCGGCTCGACGCCGAGGTGATGGCCCGGCTCGACGCGCTGTTCCCGCCCCCGAAGGGCGCCTGAACCGCGGTCCGGTCGCGGTCGGCCCTCAGCGCCGTCCGAGGACCGCGTCGGCGGCGGCCCCGACGGCCCAGAGCACCAGGGTCGCGAGGAACGTCGGGCCGAAGCCGTCGCTCGTCAGCCCCAGGTCCAGTCGCGCCGAGACCCAGAGCGCGGCCGCGAGCGCGACCGCGTTGATGACGAGCAGTCCGAGTCCCAGCGTCAGCAGCACGAACGGCAGCGTCAGCAGCGCGAGCAGCGGGCGCAGGGTCGCGTTCGCGACGCCGACGAGCAGCGCCACCGCGACCAGCAGCAGCGGTGAGCGGTCCGGGTCGAGGCGGACGCCCTCGATCAGGGCGGCCGCGACCCAGAGGCCGCCGGCCGTCGCGAGCGTCCGGAGCAGGAGCCTCATCGTCCGGCTCCGAGCGTCCCGTCGGCGATCGCGGTGACGACGGCGCCGGCCGTTCGGCGGCACATCGCGACGACCTCGGCGAACCCGTCCTCGTCCCCGTAGTACGGGTCGGGGACCTCGTCGGCCGCCGCGCCCCGAACGGCGACCGGGTCCGGGTCGAAGGTCCGGAACAGCTCGATCCGGGTGGTGATCCCGGCCGCGCCGGCGAGGCGCCGGAGGTCCGCGAGGTTCGTGCGGTCCATCGCGAGGACGAGGTCCGCGGCGGCCAGCGCCTCGGCGGTCACGGTCTCGGCCACGCCGTCGAGCCGCAGCCCGACCCGGTCCGCCGCGGCCCGCATGCGCGGGTCGGGTGGGTGACCGACGTGCCAGTCGCCCGTCCCCGCCGATCGGACCTCGACGGCCACGCCGGCGGTCGCGGCGGCCTCGACGAGGGCGGCCTCGGCCGTCGGGGAGCGGCAGATGTTCCCGAGGCAGACCGTGAGGATCCGCACCGCCGCGGTCATGCCGTCACGAGCGACGACGGGAGGTGCGCGACGTCGCTGAAGCCCTGGAGGCTGAAGATGTGGGCGCCGGCGATCGGCGTCGAGCGGAGCCGCGTGACCGAGGTGTGGTCGGACGCGAACCGCTCCCACTCCCACGGCTCGGGGTCGAGGCCGAGCAGGTGCCCGAGGACGACCGAGTTGGTGCCGGCGTGGGCCACCAGGAGCAGGTCGGGCGCGTCGGCCGGGACCCGCCAGAGGCGGTCCGCGTCGCGGACCACGCCGAGCTCGCCGAGCTCGGCCTCGAGGCCGATCGTGACGCGGGCGTGGAAGTCGCGGAAGGACTCGCCCCCGGGCATGCCCTCCCACCACAGGTCGCGGGGCCGGTGCTGCGCCTCGCGCAGCGCCCGGTTCACCTCGTCGGCCGGGGTCCCCTCCCAGTGGTCCGGCATGCGGATCTCGTGCATCCAGGCGCGGTCGTCGGTCGGGACGTCCCGGTGCGCGGCCCGGACGGGGGCCGCCGTCTCCTGGGCCCGGCGCGCCGTGGAGACGAGGATGCGGTCGAACCGCTCGTGGAGCAGCCGCTGCGCCAGCAGCCCGGCCTGCTCGCCGCCGCGCCGGGTCAGGCCCGGGTCGACGTACGAGACCTCGTCGCGGTCCCACTCGGGCTGGGCGTGGCGCACGAGGAGGAGTTCCATGCGACCTACGCTACCGACCGCATGCCCCGCTCCCGCCCGCACGTCGACCTGACGGCCACGCCCCCGGCGTGGTTCGACCGCGCCGTCACGACGGCGCCGGAGACGGGCGACGTCGAGGTGGCCGGCGCGCGCGTGCGGTGGTCGGCCTGGGGTGCGCGCGATCTGCCGACCCTGGTGCTGGTCCACGGCGGTGCCGCCCACGCCGGGTGGTGGTCGCCGCTGGCGCCGCTGTTCGCCGACGGGTTCCGCGTGGTCGCGCCGGACCTGACCGGTCACGGCGACAGCGACCACCGCGACGTCTACGACGTCGCGGTCTGGGCCGACGAGGTCATGGCCGTCGCGGCGGCGGCCGGTGGGACCGGTCGTCCGGTCGTCGTCGGGCACTCGATGGGCGGCTTCGTGACCATCGCGGTCGCGGCGCGGTCCGGGGCGGACCTCGACGGGGTCGTCGTCGTCGACGCCCCCGTCCGTCGACCCGACCCGGAGAGCGAGGAGGGGCTGACCGGCCGGATGTTCCGGGCGCCGAAGGTCTACCCCGACGTCGACACGGCGGTCTCGCACTTCCATCTCGTCCCGCCCCAGCCCTGCGAGAACGGGTGGTACGTCGCGCACGTCGCGCGGGGGAGCGTCCGCGACGTCCCCGGCGGGGTCGGCTGGAAGTTCGACCCCGGGGTGTTCACCTCCCGGACCGGCCCCAACGAGGCCAGCGAGTTCGGGCCGCTGCTCGCGCGGGCGGCCTGCCGCGTCGCGATCGTGAACGGTGCCGGATCCGACATCGTCGACGCCGACGTCCGGGCCTACATGGCCGAGCTGCTCGCGGACTCGCCGGCCGGTCGCGCCGGTGTCCCGTTCGTCGAGATCCCCGAGGCCCGCCACCACGTCCTGCTGGACCAGCCGCTGGCACTGGTCACGGCGCTGCGCGCGGTCACGGCGAGCTGGCACCCGGTCGGCGGCTGAGCGACCGCCGCCGGTCCGGCCGGCGGCGCGGCCTCAGAGCCGACGGAGCAGCACCTCGCGCACGGCGTGGTCGGGACCCTTGCGCAGGATCAGGTCCGCCCGCGACCGGGTCGGAAGGATGTTCTCGCGCAGGTTCGGACCGTTGATGGCGTCCCAGATCGCGCCCGCCGTCGCGTCGGCGTCGGCGTCGGTCAGCCCCGCGTAGCGGTGGAAGTAGGACCGGGGGTCCGCGAAGGCGGTGTCGCGCAGCGCTCGGAACCGCTCGACGTACCACCGGCGGATGTCGGCCTCGTCGGCGTCGACGTAGATCGCTACGTCGAACCAGTCCGAGACGAAGACAGGGTCGTCCGAGCCGGTGCCGGTCTGCAGGACGTTGAGGCCCTCGACGATCAGGATGTCGGGCTGCCGGACCACGATCCGCTCGTCGGGCACGACGTCGTACGCGAGGTGCGAGTAGACCGGCGCGGTGACCTCGGGGACACCCGCCTTCACCGCGGCGACGAACCGCACGAGGGCGCCGGCGTCGTAGCTCTCGGGGAACCCCTTCCGCTCGGACAGCCCGCGGCGGGCCAGCTCGGCGTTCGGGAGCAGGAAGCCGTCGGTCGTGACCAGCTCGACGCGGGGATGCTCCGGCCACCGCGCCAGCAGCGCCCGGAGGATGCGGGCCGTCGTGGACTTCCCGACCGCGACCGAGCCCGCCAGCCCGATGACGAACGGGGCCTTCGCGGGGAGGTCGCCGAGGAAGGTCCCGGTCGCCCGGTGCAGGCCCTGCGTCGCGCCTACGTACAGACCGAGCAGCCGCGAGAGCGGGTGGTAGACCTCGGCCGCCTCGGCGAGCGAGAGCCGGTCCGCGATGCCGCGGAGCTCGGCCAGGTCGGGCTCCGCGAGGGGGAGCGGGACCGAGGGCGCGAGGCGGGCCCAGTCGGGCCGCGGCAGGCGGACCCAGGGGTCGCCCGGATTGTCGCCGGGGGACTCGCCCATGCCGGCGGTCCCGCCGTCGGTGCGCCCGACCGGCTCCGTCACGTCGCGACTCCGTCCGGGACGGCCGCAGGCTAACGGTCGCCCGGGGCCCCGCCCGCGGGCCGTGGGGGCCGTCCCGCGGGGCGGTCCGGGTCGGGCCCGGACGGGGGTGGACGGTTCCGCGCGGGGCGGCGACACTGGGCGCCCCGGGGTCCGCCCCGGTCCCCGACCGCTCCCGTCCGCGCCCCCGGCGCGGGTCCCGGGCGGTCCGTCCCCCGGAGCCGCGGTGTCCCCTTCCGTGCCCGCCGTCCCGGCCGTGCCGGTCGCCGCGCCGCCGTCGCCCCGACGGCTGCTGGCGCACCGCGCCGCCGTCGCCGTCGTCCTCGTGGCGTCGGTCGGCCTGCTCGGCGTCGTGCGCGACCTCGGTGGACCGGCGCTCCGCGTCGGTGAGCCCGCGTCCGAGGACGTGTTCGCGACGCGGGAGGTCCGCGTCGTCGACGAGGACGCGACCCTGACGGCCCGACGGGCCGCCGCCGAGTCCGTGGACGCGGTCCTCGTCCCCGACCCCGACGCGCAGCGCGCGGTCGTGGCCGACCTCCGGGCGGCGTTCGCGGCGGCCCGGGAGGTCCGGACCCCCGTCCCCGTCGAGCCGGATCCGACCGAGGAGGCGCCGTCGGTGGACGCCGAGGGGGCGGAGCCCCCGACCTCCCGCACGCCGAGCGCCGTCGACCAGCGCGCCGCGCTGACCGCCCGCCTCCCCGGCGTCTCGTCGGCCACGATCGTCGCGCTCGTCGCCGCCTCCGACGCCGAGCTGGACCTGCTCGAACGGGAGACCATCGCGATCGGGCAGCTCCTCGCCCGGCAGCGCATCCCGGAGGACGCCGTGACGTCCGCGCTGGCCGACACCCTCGCCGTCGAGCTCGGGCTGCGATCGCTGCCGCGGGACACGGGCGAGACGGTGGTCGCCGCGCTCCTCGAGCGGTCGCTCCGGCCGACGGTCGTCGTCGACCTCGAGGCGACCGGCGCCGCACGCGAGCGGGCCGCGGCCGCGGTCCCGGACGTCGTCGGGGTGTGGCGGGCCGGGGAGGCCGTCGTCCGCGCCGGCGAGCTGGTCGGCCCGCTCGAGGCCGCCGCGATCGCCGAGCTCGACCTCGGGACGACCTCGCGGTGGCGTCTGGTCGCGGTCGCCGTCGCGGCGGCGCTGATGACCGTCGCCGTCGGTGGGGTGCTGCTGGCTCGCATGCATCCGCTCGTCTGGACCTCGCCGAAGCGGCTCTGGGCCCTGACGCTGCTGCTGGTGGTGTACGCCGGTGGCGTCCTCGGGGCGGACCTGCTGGCCGACACCGCCGGTCGGGGCTGGACCTTCCTCGTCCCCGCCGGTGCCCTCGGCAGCACGGTCGCGCTGACGCTGGGGCCGGGCCTCGGCGTCGCCGTCGTCCTCCCGGCCGTGCTCCTCGTGCTGCTGTTCGACCCGGCCGGCGCCGCGGTCGCGGCCTACGCGGCCGCCTCGGTGCTGCTCGCGGTGCCGCTGACCCGGGGCATCGCGAGCCGCTCCGACCTCCGGGCGGCGCTGCTGCGCGGGGCTCTCGCGGCCCCGGTCCTCGTCGGGGTCGCACTGCTCGTCCTCGACGTCCGCGAGGACGTGCTGGTCGCACTCGTCGCGGGGGCGCTCGGCGGCGGCGCGTCGGCACTGCTGGTGCAGGGCGCGCTGCCCTGGATCGAGACCGCGTTCCGGCTGCCGACCGTGACCGCGCTGCTCGACCTCGCGGACCGGAACCACCCGCTGCTGCGGGAGCTCGAGCTGAAGGCGCTCGGGTCGTACAACCACTCGGTGCTGGTGGCGGCCCTGACCGAGCGGGCCTGCCGGGCCATCGGCGCCGATCCGCTGCTGGGCAGCGTCGCGGCGCTGTACCACGACATCGGGAAGGTCCGGCAGCCGCACTTCTTCATCGAGAACCAGCAGGGCATCGCGAACCCGCACGACGGTCTCGAGCCCGAGGTCTCGGCGCTGATCATCATCTCGCACGTCGTCGACGGCGTCGAGATGGCGACGAGCCACCGCCTGCCGCCCGAGGTCGTGGCCTGCATCGGCAGCCACCACGGGACGATGCGGGTCAAGTACTTCCACGAGCGCGCCGTCGCCGCGGCGGGCGGGGACCCGGACGCCGTCGACGAGGCCGCGTTCCGGTACCGCGGCACGCGGCCGCGGAGCCGGGAGGCGGCGGTGCTCCTGCTGGCCGACTCCTGCGAGGCGACGACGCGGGCGCTGGCGATGACCCGTGGGACGCTGCCCCGGGACGAGATCGAGGCCACCGTCGACGACCTCCTGGAGGAGCGGCTGGCGGACGGCCAGTTCGACGCCTCCGACATCACCCTCCGGGACCTGCGGGTCGTCCGGGACAGCCTCGTCGAGTCCCTCGTCGGCATCTACCACCCCCGCATCGCCTACCCGCGGCCGGCCCCGGACGCGCGCTGAACGCACGCCGGACGGCGCCCGTACGGACGGGCGGACCGGCCGGTGGCTCCGATCCGGGCGACGGCCGGACGGTCCCGGGTCCGCCCGCTCGGCGCACGGGCCCGACCCCCGGGGTCGCGGGGGACGACCCGGGTCGCGGCCGGAACGGCCTCCGGTGGCGTCCTGCGGCGGCCTGCGGCCATGGCGCACCACCTCGGGTCGCCGTCGGGGTCGGTCGGAGCGGGCCCCGCCGGGCCCGCCCGCGGCGGTCCCGGTCGGCCGGCGGGGGGTCCTGGGTGGGAGGGGTCGTGCGTCGGGCGCACCCCGACCGACGCGGGGTCGCCCGACCGCCCATCGGGACGGGGCGGCGCTCCGAATCCATCTGCGACAGTGGCCGGACCGCCCCGGCCGATCCGCCCGGGACCGCCCCGGGCCGCCCCCGGGTCCGGCCCGCGGGACGACGACCCGACCAGGAGCAGGCGTGGCCGCCACCGACCTCCTCAGCGCCGACGTCGCGCTCGTCGAGCTGTTCGAGCGCTGCGCCAACGAGCCGGGCTACGTCCTGCTCACGGACATCGTGGACCTCCACATCCCCGAGCTCCACGGTGACACGTGGGTCGAGGACGCCATCGAGCAGGCCCGCGGCCAGGGGCTCCAGGTCATCGACGACGTCGCCGACGACGTCCCCGAGCACGTCGCCGAGTACACGGGCGCGCTGACGACCGACCTCGTCCGGCAGTACCTGAACGACGCCGGACGTCACCAGCTGCTCACCAAGGAGGACGAGGCCGACCTGGCGAAGCGGTACCAGGCCGGTCTCGCCGCCGACGACCTGCTCCGCCAGCCCGGCCTGCGGCTGTCGCCGAAGCGGCGGGTCCTCCTCAAGCGCATCAGCCGGGACGGCGAGCGGTCGAAGGAGCGGATGGTCCAGGCCAACCTCCGCCTGGTCGTGCCGCAGGCCCGGAAGTTCTCGGGCCGCGACCTCGACTTCATCGAGCTGATCCAGGAGGGCAACCTCGGGCTGCTCCGCGCCGTCGAGAAGTTCGACCACACCAAGGGCTACAAGTTCTCGACCTACGCCGTGTGGTGGATCCGCCAGGCCCTGCAGCGCGGAGTCGCCAGCAAGGGCCGGACCATCCGCGTCCCGGCGCACGTCTGGGAGCTGTACGGCAAGGTCCGCGCCGCCGAGCTGCGGCTCCGGCAGCAGAAGGGCGGGGACCCCTCCGAGGACGAGCTCGCGGAGGAGGTCGGCCTGACCGCGGCCCGCGTCCGCGAGGTCCGCGAGGCGATGCAGGAGTTGGTCAGCCTCGACCGTCCGATCGGTGAGGACGGCGACGCGACGATGGGCGACATGATCGCCGACGCCGCCTCCATCGACCCCGAGCGCTCCGCCATCGAGGAGGACGCGCTGACCCAGATCGAGTCCGCGCTGGACGCGCTCGAGGAGCGCGAGCGGATGATCCTGCAGCTGCGGTTCGGGCTGCGCGGGGAGGAGCCGATGACCCTCGAGGAGATCGGCGAGCACTTCGACCTGACGCGGGAGCGCATCCGTCAGATGCAGAACCGCGCGCTGGCGAAGCTGCGCCACCCGTCCCGGGCCCACGCGCTGACCGGGCTGATGGACGACGTCGAGCAGGTCGCCTGACCCGAGCCGTCCGACCGCGGGGGCGCCGCGTGCTCGACCGTCTGCTGGCCGGCGTCGTCGCCGTCGCCGCCGTGGCGGCGGCCCTCGGGATGGTCCTCCTCTGGCCGGGACCGAGCGATCGGCCGCCGGCGGAGCAGCCCCCGCTGGTCCCCGGTGTCGTCCGCGCGGTCGCGCCAGCGGTCGACGGGCTGGTCCGGCTCCGGGTCGAGGCGCTCGGTGGCGAGGTCGCGGGCGAGGTCCTCGAGGTCGAGGCGCCGACGGAGGGCTTCCCCGAGCTGCGGGTCGGTGACCGCGTCGAGCTCTTCCCGACGCGACTGCCCGACGAGGGCGAGGTCTGGTTCGTCGCCGACCTCAGTCGCCGGGCGCCGCTGGCCTGGCTCGGGGTGCTCCTCGTCGGTGCGGTGCTGCTGGTCGGTCGGTGGCGGGGGCTGCGGGCCCTCGTGGGCCTCGCCGCCTCGCTCTGGGTCGTGGTCGGGTTCATGCTGCCGGCGATCCTCGACGGCGCCAGCCCACCGCTCGTCGCGCTCGTGGGCGGGTCCGTCGTCGTCCTCGGGACCCTGCTGCTCACGCACGGCGTCGGCCGGACGGCCCTGGCCGCGGCGACCGGGACCCTCGGGGCCCTCGTCCTGACCGTCGCCGTCGGGGTCGCGGCCATCGACGCCGCCCGCATCACCGGGTACGCCTCGGAGGACGCGGTGTACGCGGCGTTCGCGGCCGGCGGGCTGGACCTGCGCGGCATCGTCCTGGCCGGACTGATCGTGGCGGCGCTGGGCGTCCTCGACGACGTGACCGTCGCGCAGGCCTCGACCGTGGCGGCGCTGCACGCGGCCGACCCCGACCAGCCCCTCGGGACGCTCGTCGCGCGCGCCATGGGCGTCGGTCGCGACCACATCGCCTCGGTGATCAACACCCTCGTGCTGGCGTACGCCGGGGCGTCGCTGGCGCTCCTCGTCCTGTTCTCGACCAGCGGGCTGCCGGTCGTCGAGCTGCTGACGTCCGAGCTGGTCGCGACCGAGATCGTCAAGACGATCGTCGGCTCGATCGGACTCATCGCGGCGGTGCCGCTGACGACGGTGGTCGCCGCCGCCGCGGCGCTCGGCGGGCGTGACGGCGCGGGGCGGTCGGCGCCGGCCTGACCCGGCCGGACCGCCCTATGCTCCCGCCCGCCGGCGGACAGGGCGCCGGCCCGGCACAGGTGGGACACGGGCCAGTGAGCGACGTCGCCGCCGTGACGGACCTCGCGGAGCTGTTCGACCGCGCCGCCGCACGGGGGTACGTCCTCCTCTCCGAGCTGCACGAGCTGTACGACGCGCTGACGCATGCCGAGACCTGGGTCGACGACACGGCGCAGGTCGCGCGCGACGCCGGACTCGAAGTGATCGACGACCTCGTCGCCGACGCGGAGCGACCCGAGGCGACGCCGCTCTCCGCGACCTCGGACTCGATCCGCCAGTACCTGAACGAGATCGGCCGGACCGAGCTGCTCACCGCCGAGCAGGAGGTCGACCTCGCGAAGCGGTACCAGGCCGGACTGGCCGCGGCCGGGATGCTCGGCACCGCCCCGGCGGCGGCGCGTGCGCAGCGCGTGTTCCTCCAGCGGATCGTGCGGGACGGCGAGGCCGCGAAGGAGCACATGGTCCGGGCGAACCTCCGCCTGGTCGTCTCGGTCGCCCGGAAGTTCCGCGGTCGCGGGGTCGACCTGCTCTCGCTGATCCAGGAGGGGAACCTCGGGCTGATCCGCGGGGTCGAGAAGTTCGACCACACGAAGGGGTACAAGTTCTCGACGTACGCGACCTGGTGGATCCGGCAGGCGCTGCAGCGCGGGCTCGCGAACACCGGTCGCACGGTCCGGCTGCCCGTCCACGTCCACGAGCTGATGGGCAAGGTCCGGTACACCGAGTTCCAGCTGCTCCAGGAGTTCGGCCGCGAGGCGACCGAGCTCGAGCTGGCGGACCGGCTCGGGCTGACGGTGGAGCGGCTCCGCGAGGTCCGCCTCGCCGCCCAGGACGTCGCCAGCCTGGACCGGCCGATCGGCGAGGACGGCGACGCGACGATGGGCGATCTCGTCGCCGACGAGTCGGCCGAGGACCCCGAGCGGTCCGCGACGGCGGCGCTGGTCCGGGCCGACACCGGACGGGCGCTCGACGCGCTGCCGCTGCGCGAGCGCGAGGTCATCGGCCTGCGGTTCGGGCTGCTGGACGGTGAGGAGCACACGCTCGAGGACATCGGGGACCGGCTCGGCCTGACGCGGGAGCGGATCCGCCAGATCGAGAAGAAGGCCCTGACGAAGCTCCGTCACCCGTCCCGCGGTTTCCAGCTCAACGGGCTGCTCGACTCGATGGACGCGGCGGGCTGAATGGTCGACGCCCCGGTCGCCGCGGACCTCGCCGTCGTCGGGGCCGGTCCGGCGGGGCTGTACGCCGCCACCTGCGCCGGGTTCCGCGGGCTGTCCACGGTGGTGCTGGACTCCCTCGAGGAGGTCGGCGGGCAGCTGACGGCGCTGTACCCCGAGAAGCCGATCCACGACGTCGCGGGGTTCCCGTCGATCGCGGCCCGCGACCTCGTCGCCGCCTGCCGGGCCCAGGCCGACGCCTTCGGTCCGACCTACCTCCTCGGCCACCGCGTCGAGACCCTGACCCCGGCCGCCGACGGGGGGTTCGTCCTCGGCACGGCGTCGGGGACCGAGGTCCGGGCCCGGGCGGTCGTGATCACGGGCGGCATCGGGACGTTCGCGCCGCGACCCCTGCCGGCGGCCGAGGGCTGGGTCGGGCGCGGCGTCGTCCACTTCGTCCGCGCCCTCGAGGACCTGCGGGACCACCGCGTCCTCGTCGTGGGAGGCGGTGACAGCGCGCTCGACTGGGCGCTGACGCTCCGCGGCGTCGCTCGCGAGGTCGCGCTGGTCCACCGGCGGACCGGGTTCCGGGCGCAGGAGGCCTCAGTGGTGGCGCTGCGCGATTCGGACGTCCGTGTCCTCGTGCCCGCGGAGGTGGAACGGCTGGAGGGGGAGGACGGACGGCTCGTGCGCGCGGTGGTGCGGGATCTCGCGGGCGGGGCCACGACGACGCTGGACGTCGACACGGTCGTCGCGGCGCTCGGGTTCACGGCCGACCTCGGGCCGCTCCGCGGATGGGGGCTGGAGACCGACGGGCGGGCCCTCGTCGTGGACCGCCGGATGGCGACGTCCCTGCCCGGTGTCTACGCCGCCGGCGACGTCGCGACGTACCCCGGCGACGTGCCCCTGATCTCGGTCGCGTTCGGGGAGGCGGCGATCGCGGTGAACAACGCCGCCACGTTCATCGACCCGACGGCGCGGCTCGCCCCCGGTCACTCGAGCGAGGGTCCGCCGCCCGGCGCCTGAGGGTCGGCCCGTCGTTCAGTCCGGCGGCTCCGGCGGGGGCGGCATCGGCGGCATCGGGGGCGGCACGGCCGCCGCGCCCGACGTCGTGGTGGGCGGGCGGGCCGGGCCCGGCGGCGCCGGCGTCCCCCCGCGGCCCTCGAGCGCGCGACGGAGACGTCCGGCGGCGGCCTCGGCCCCGCGGTCCGCCAGGTCCGCGACCAGGCCGGCCAGCGGCGGTCCCGCGGCCCGGGCGCCGTCGAGGTCGGCGTCGAGGTGCGGCAGCGGCGCCATCAGCAGGAGGTTGCGCTCGACGGCGTCGCGGCCGCGCCGCAGCGCCTCGGCGGTCCGGGGCGGCAGGTCGGCGAGGGCGCGGTACAGCGCCGGCACGTCCCCGAACGCCCGGAGCAGCCGGGCCGCGGTGGCCGGGCCGATCCCCGGCGCCCCGTCGAGGCCGTCGGAGGGGTCGCCGCGCAGCGCGGCCAGGTCGCGGTAGGCGGCCGGCGGGACGCCGTGGGTGCGCTCGACCGCGGCGGCGTCCTCGACCGCGAGGTCTGAGAACCGGCGCCGTGGTCGGAGCAGTCGGACGCGGGGACCGACGAGCGCGAGGAGGTCCCGGTCGCTCGAGAGCAGGTCGGTCGCCCAGCCGCGGCGGTCCGCGTCGTCCGCCGCCGCGGCCAGCAGGTCGTCGGCCTCGGTCCCCGCCTGCACCCGGACGGGCACGCCGGCGGCGGCGAGCGCTCCGGGCAGCCCGTCCAGCACCGTCCGGAGGGCCGGGTCGGTCGGCGGCCGGTTCGCCTTGTAGGCGGGGAAGAGGTCCCGGCGGCGGTTCGCCGGGTGGTCGAGGGCGACGAGCGCGACGTCGTAGGGGCCGTACCGCCACGTCGAGGCCAGCATCGAGGCGACCGCGGCCAGGACGGCGACGAGGTCGTCGGCCGGCGCGGCGGGGTCGTCGCGGGTCGAGTGCCAGGCGCGGTGGGCCAGCGACGACCCGTCGACGGCGAGCAGTCGGAGCACGTCCGCGCCCCCTCCCGTCGGTGCGCCGACGCTAGCGTCACCGCGTCGGCGGTCGGACGGTGCGCGGGTGGCGGGGTCGGAGGACGTCGGCGTCCACACGTTGGCCCACGGCGGTCAGCCGCTCCTCGTCGCCGACCTGCCGGAGGGACCGACGGCGACGGTGCTGGAGACCGCGCTCGCGGGGGCGGGGCTGGTCCGACTGCCCGGTCTGCTCGGCGTCGACCTCCCGCGCGGCGCGCGGGTCGGGATCCTGCTGGAGGGCCGCGAGGCCCGGCTCGTCGACGAGCGCGACACGACGCTGCTGCGCCTGCCGCGACCGGGGCTGGCGGCCGACTGGCAGCGGGCCGCGCTCGCCCGACGGGGAACGGTCCTCGCGGTCGCACGAGGACTCGGCGTGGCGCCCGACGCGGCCCCGCCCGAGCTCGGGGCGGCGCTCGAGACGACGGCGCGGGACGGGCGGCTGCTCGCGGCCGTCGTCGGGGTCAGCGACCGCCCCCCGCGCCTGCCGATGCTGTTCTGAGGCGTCGCCTCAGGACGAGAGGTGCTGGAACCGGCTGAGGACGCGGAGCACGTAGAACTGCGTCTCGGTGATGTTCGGGATGCAGCCGCATCGCGCCACGCGGGTCGGGCCCGCGTTGTAGGCGGCGAGCGCGAGCTCCATGCTGCCGAACCGCACCAGCTGCTGCCGCAGGTACTTCGCCCCGCCGTTCAGGTTCAGCTCGGGGTCGAACCGCTGGTCGACGCTGCTGTCGACCCGGAGCCCCAGCCCGCGGGCCGTCCCCGGCATCAGCTGGGTCAGGCCCGCCGCGCCGGCGTGCGAGACCGCGCCGGGCCGGAACCCGCTCTCGGTCCAGGTCAGCGCACCGAGCAGCCGGTCGTCGACGCCCTGGGTCGCGGCGGCGCTGGCGACCAGCGCCGAGTAGGGCTGACCCTGCGCCGGGAGCCGCGGGGCCCAGCCGGGGACCCCGACCCAGACCCCACCGACGGGGCGGAGCGCCGTGAACCGGGAGAGCTCGATGGCCCGGATCTGCTCGGTGATGCGCTTCGCCAGGGCGGCCATCACCTCCTGGTCGTTCTCGAGCTCGTCGAGGAGCGCCCGCTGACGCCGCCGCTCGGCGTCGATCCCGGCCACGACCCGGCGCTGCTCGTCCTCGAGCTCGGCGACCCGGTCGCGCTGACGGGTGGCCTCGTCGCGGGCCGTGACGGCGGCGGTGCGGGCCGCGACGGCCTCGGCGATCAGGTCCGTCACCTCGGCGGCCAGCGTCTCGAGGTCGTCGACGAGGGTCCGGTCGTCGTCGGTGATGCGGCCGACCGTCGCGAGGGTCACCGCGAGGTCGTGGAGGTCGAGCGCACCGACCGTGCCGCGCATGATGATGTCGGCCGTCGCGGCCCGGCCGTACTTGAAGGTCTGGACGATCCGGGCCTGCAGCCGGTCGCGGACCTCGCCCGACCGGGTCTCGACCTCGGCCAGCCGGTCCTCGGCCGCCCGCTCGCGCTCGATCGCGGCGGCCTCGTCCGCGGACGCCGCCGCGATGCCGTCCTCGGCGGCGGCCAGGTCGGCCCGCACCCGCCTCAGCTCGGCGTTGGCGCTGCCGAGCCGGCGGTCGATCGCCTCGAGCTCGTCGGCGGCGGCGTCCAGCCGGGCCTCGATCTCGGCGATCCGGCGGTTGACCTCCTCGAGCTCGCTCCGGCGCTGCTCGAGCTCGTCCGCGACCGCGGGCCCGGCCACGGCGCCGAGCAGCAGCGCGGCCGCGAGGACGGCCGGGACGGCGCGGCGCATGCGGGCTCCGTGACGGCGCGGAACGCCCCGACGGGCGCCGGAACGGCACCGGAGGGGCGCACGGACCGGTGTCGGGGACGTCCCGAGGCTAGCGACGCGACCCGACGTGACGGGGGAGGGGGACGCGTCCGACCGGCCGCGTCGGCGCGGTGGTGTCAGCGCGCCTCGATCGGGACGACGTCGCGCTCGACGGGACCGGTGAACAGCTGCCGCGGGCGGACGATCGCCTGGTCGGCGTCGTCGACGTTCTCCTGCCAGTGCGCGAGCCAGCCGGGGATGCGGCCCATCGCGAACAGCACCGGGAACATCGAGACGGGGAAGCCCATCGCCTGGTAGATGATCCCCGAGTAGAAGTCGACGTTCGGGTACAGCTTCCGGGACACGAAGTACTCGTCCTCCAGCGCGACCTTCTCGAGCTCGAGGGCGATGTCGAGCAGCCGGTTCCGGCCGGTCACCTCGAAGACGTCGTACGCGAGCTTCCGGATGATGCGGGCCCGGGGGTCGTAGTTGCGGTAGACGCGGTGGCCGAAGCCCATCAGGCGGAACTCGCCGGCCTTGGCGCGGGCGACGTAGTCGGGGACGCGGGAGACGTCGCCGATCTCGTCGAGCATGCGCAGGACCTGCTCGTTCGCGCCGCCGTGGAGGGGGCCGTACAGCGCCGCGGCGGCACCGGAGGCCGCGACGTAGGGGTCCGCCTGCGACGATCCGATCGTCCGCATCGTCGTGGTGGAGCAGTTCTGCTCGTGATCGGCGTGCAGGATGAGCAGCACGTCCATCGCCCGCTCGAGGACCGGGTGGGGCTCGTACCGGGGCTCGGTGGTCCGCCACATCATGTTCAGGAAGTTGCCCGGGAACGACAGCGAGTTGTCCGGGCGGGCGAAGAACATCCCGACCGAGTGGCGGTACGCGTACGCCGCCAGGGTCGGGAACTTGGCGATCAGGCGGACGATCTGGGCCTCGCGGGCGTCGGCGTCCCGGACGCCCTTCGACTCGGGGTAGAAGGTCGAGAGGGCGGCCACGGTCGAGACCAGGATCCCCATCGGGTGGGCGTCGTACCGGAAGCCGTCGATGAACTTCTTGACGTTCTCGTGGATGAACGTGTGGTGGGTGATCTCGTGGGTCCAGCCGTCGAGCTCGGCCCGGGTCGGCAGCTCGCCCTTGAGCAGCAGCCACGCGACCTCGAGGAACGACGCGCGCTCGGCGAGCTGCTCGACCGGGTAGCCCCGGTACCGCAGGATCCCGGCCTCGCCGTCGATGTAGGTGATGGCGCTGCGGCAGCTGGCCGTGTTCTTCAGCCCCGGGTCGTAGGTGACGAGGCCGAAGTCGTCATCGGAGGTCCGGATCTGGCGGAGGGCCATGGCCTCGACGGCGCCGTCCACGATCGGGAGCTCGTAGGTCCGGCCGGTCCGGTTGTCGGTGACGGTCAGCGTCTCGGCGCTCATCGGCGGGTCCTGGCGTCGGCTCGGTCTGGGTCCGGTGGGAGGCCGGCCCCCGGGTGCGGGGCACGCGGGACGGCGACGAGGGCGGAGGGTAGTGGCGGCGGACGGGCCGGCGACGACCGGCATCGACCGCGAGGAGTCGGGCATCACCCGGAACGCGGCGCTCGAGGGCGGCGGTGTGCTCGTCGAGCCGAGGGTCGCGATCGAGATCGACGTCCAGCCCGCCCCGGCGCCGGCCGAGGGCTGAGCCCCCGCGTCGTCGGACGCGTCAGGCGGCCCGCTCCGGGTCGTAGGGCGCGTCCGACGACGCCGTCGAGGCCTCGGCGACGCGCCCGAGCGCGCGGGCCAGGACCTCGGCCTCCTGCTCGGTCAGCAGGTCGGCGAACGCGGCCCGGACCCCGGCGGCGTGCGTCGGCCAGGCGCGGCGCAGCCGGGCCAGCCCCGTCCCGGTCAGGACCGCGAGCGTCCCGCGGCCGTCCTCGGCGCAGCGGCGGCGCTCGACGAGGCCCTCGGCCTCCATCCGGTCGACGAGTCGGGTCAGCCCGCTCTGCGAGAGCAGCACCCGGTCCGCGAGCTCCTGCATGCGGAGCGACCCGGACGGGGCCTCGCTCAGCTGCACGAGGACGTCGAACCAGGTCAGGGGCAGGTCCTCGTCGGCCTGGAGTTCGCGCGCGAGCCGGGCCGTCGTCCGGCGGTGCGCCTCGAGGAACGCCCGCCAGGCGGCCATGCGGGTCGGGTCCAGCCCCGGCTCGGCCATGCGTCCTCCCGGCGGTGCCGCGGCGCGCGTCGGGTGCCGCGGCGCGAGGGTAGGTCCCGGAACGCCGCGGGCCGCCCCGAGGGGCGGCCCGAGCGTTCTGCGGCCGGGCGGACCCGGCCGTCGGCGTGGATCAGAGGTCGTAGGGGCGGAGCGTGCCGCGGCCGTTCTGCTTGGCGCGGGCCGCCGCCGCCTTGAGCATCTCGTGGACCTTCGCGTTGAGCGCGTCGACGACGTTCGAGTCGGTGCGCAGCTCGAGGCCCTTGATGGCCTCCTTGACCTTGCTCTGGACGATGATCGAGTCGGCCATGGTGGTGTGCCTCTCCTGGACGGACCCCCAGCGGGGTGTCCCACGGGGGTCGGGGACGCGGGCACGATAGGGCCCGGAAGGGCCGTGAACGGGGAGCCACGACGGTCCCCGGGACCGCGGGGCCGTTCGGCGCGCGTTGCGCGCGCGTTTCGGACCCGGGGCGTGCGCTCCGCGTCGGAAACGCCCTCCGCGGGCCGTTATGGTGCCCTGCGCGCCGTCCGGGCGCCGCGAGCACGCGACGAGGGGGCCGGGGTGGCGACGACCGGCGGCACGGCCCTGATCCTGTTCACGCGGGACCTCCGGATCCACGACCAGCCGGCCCTCGCGGCCGCCGCCGCGGCGGACCGGGCCCTCCCGGTGTTCGTGCTGGACGACGCGATCCTCGGCTCGCGGTACGCCGCCCCGAACCGGCTGGTCGGTCTGCTCGAGGCGCTCGAGGACCTGCGGGGCTCCCTCCGGGCCCGCGGCGGCGACCTCGTCGTCCGCCGCGGCCGCACCGTCGAGATCGTCCGCGAGCTCGCGACCGCCCACCGGGTCACGTCGCTCCACGTGGCCCGGGACCACTCGGCGTACGCCCGGCGCCGCGAGGCGGGGCTGGCCGCCGTCGCGGCCGACCTCGGCGCCGACCTGGTCGTGCACCCCGGCGTGATGCTCGTCGAGCCGGAGCTGGTCCGCGCGACCGGGGGTGGTCACTTCAAGGTCTTCACCCCGTACTGGCGGCGGTGGTCCGCGGTCACCCCCCGGGCGGTGCTGCCGGCCCCCGACGCGGTGCGGCTGCCGGCCGACGTCGACCCCGGGGCCGTCCCGCCGCTGACGGACCTGACCGCCGGCGCGCCGGCGCCCGGACTGGCGCCGGCGGGCGAGACCGCGGCCCGGGCGCGTCTCGCCTGGTGGCTCGACGGGCCGATCGACGCGTACGACACGGGCCGGAACCTCATGGCCGAGGACGGGACCTCACGGCTCTCGCCGCACCTCCACCTCGGGACGCTCTCGGTCACCGAGGTCGCCGCGTCGCTGCAGCCCCGCCGCCCCGGGCACGAGGCGTTCCTCCAGGAGCTGTGCTGGCGCGACTTCGACCACCAGCTGCTCGCGGCCCGGCCCGACCTGGCCAGCGTCGACGTCCGGACGAAGGACGACCGCTGGCGCGACGCCCCCGACGAGGTCGCCGCGTGGCGCGAGGGACGGACCGGCTACCCGGTCGTCGACGCCGGCATGCGGCAGCTCCGCCACGAGGGCTGGATGCACAACCGGGCGCGCATGGTCACCGCCTCGTTCCTGACCAAGCACCTCTACGTCGACTGGCGGATCGGGGCCTGGCACTTCATGGACCACCTCGTCGACGGCGACGTCGCGAACAACTTCGGCCAGTGGCAGTGGACGGCCGGGACCGGAACCGACTCGCGTCCGAACCGCATGTTCAACCCGGTGATCCAGGGCGAGCGGTACGACCCCGACGGGGCGTACGTCCGGCGCTGGGTGCCCGAGCTGGCCGGGATCTCCGGGAAGGCGGTCCACCAGCCCCGCCCGGCGGGGGAGGGCGGCCTGTTCGACGCGGACGCGGCGGTGTACCCGCCCCCGATCGTCGACCACCGTGCGGCCCGGGACCGGTTCCTCGCGGCGCGCGGCGCCGAGGCCGAGCCGGCGTAGGGGCCGGCGTCGGACGGACGTCGGGGCGGGGGCCGTAGGCTCGCGCCATGCGACGCCGGAACCGCGACGAGGCCCCGTCCGAGGACGTGCTCGACCTCGACGTCCGCCAGCTGGACCCGGCCCTGCCGGTGCCGTCCTACGCCCATCCCGGCGACGCCGGCCTGGACCTCCACGCGGCCGACGCGACCGTCCTGCGTCCGGGTCAGCGCGCCCTCGTCCCGACCGGCCTGGCCGTCGCGATCCCGGACGGCTGGGCCGGGTTCGTCCACCCGCGCTCCGGACTCGCCGTCGACCACGGCGTCACGGTCCTGAACGCACCCGGGACGATCGATGCGGGGTACCGGGGCGAGATCCGCGTCCCCCTCGTCAACCTCGGCGAGGAGGCCGTCGAGATCCAGCACGGGCAGCGCATCGCGCAGCTGGTGCTGATGCGCGTCGGGCGGGCCCGCGTGCGGTCGGTCGAGCGGCTGCCCGACACCGCCCGCGGCACGGGGGGCTTCGGCTCCACCGGCCGATGAGCCGCCGGTGAGCGGCCGGTGAGCGGCCGATGAGCGCGGACGGCGCCGATCGGACGCCGTTCGGGACCCCGCCGGGCGGGACCCCGGCCACGCTGTTCACGCTCGTCGCCGACGGCGTCGTCGCGCGGGTGACGGACCTCGGGGCGACCCTCGTCGCGCTCGAGACCCCCGACCGGACGGGCCGGTCCGGGGGGATCGTCCTCGGCCTCGAGGACGCCGCCGGGTACGCCAGCCGCGAGCCCGGCGCGAACCCGTTCCTCGGCGCGACCGTCGGCCGCGTCGCGAACCGCACCGCCGGGGCGGCGTTCGAGCTGGACGGCGTGCGGTACGAGCTCGACGCGAACGAGCCACCGAACCATCTCCACGGCGGCCGCGTCGGGTCGTTCGAGCGCGAGCCCTGGGACGTCGTCGAGGCCGCCG
>Ga0075480_10000351_pt1 | contig 26595 bp, 25 predicted proteins | sample DEB08_DNA_7_FD_81590 | JGI IMG/M metagenome (GOLD analysis project Ga0075480, IMG submission 81590) | Aqueous microbial communities from the Delaware River and Bay under freshwater to marine salinity gradient to study organic matter... | ecosystem: Environmental > Aquatic > Marine > Coastal ... | reverse complement strand
CATTTTCATAACGCCTTCCAAGGAGGTTATGTCGATCATGTTATTCGAGTTACAAGATGTGCTCTCAAGTCTATGAACCTATGGAAGGAGATGGGAGCTGAAATCGACTTTACTGAGGAGGAGTTAGTATTTGCAGCCTTAAATCATGACCTAGGTAAGATCGGAGACGGAGAGGAGACAGGATATATCCCGGAGACAAGTGATTGGCATAAGAAGAACCAAGGTTCAATGTTTAAACCCAATCCCAAGCTTCCCTTCATGCTAATCCAGGATAGATCTCTATTCCTTCTTCAGAAATACGGCATACCGGTTAACCACAAGGAATATCTTGCAATTAGACTCCATGATGGGATTTATGATGATGCAAATAAAGCATACTTCTTCTCCCATAACCCAGACTCTAAGTTTAGAACAAATATCGTATACATTCTTCACCAGGGAGATTTTCTAGCTTCAAAGATTGAATACGATCAATGGAAGGCAAGTAAGTAAAATTTAAAACATATCTACATGCAAAATAAAGATAAAGGTAACGGAATTAGTTTTGCTGGCGTACTTGCAATAGTATTTATTGTATTAAAGCTAACAGGTTACATAAGCTGGTCATGGTGGTGGGTACTTGCCCCCATATGGATCCCTGTTGCAATCGCAATAGCAACATTAGGTGGATTAGCACTGCTAGCAATTAGAGAGAAACGTAGCAAGAGTTAAAGTTGTAAGGGAGATTATAAGGTAGTATATTATAGCAATGGATATATTTTTAATTACATTATGCTTTGTCATTATACTTGTTCTAGGTTATGCTACCTATAATCTTCTAGTGAAAGTTGAAAGACTTGAAGATACAATAGTAGATACGGATAGTTTTATAACTAACTTTATCTCTAAAATCGATTTAGCTACCGAAAGGTTAGAGGAGATTGACGCTAAAGGGACCTTCCAAGGTGATGATGAGGTAGGATGGTTTTTTAAATCCTTGCAAGATTTGCAAGAAGAGCTGCAAAGCTACGCCAATCAATATGCCTCGCAAGAAGAATCCCAGTAATTATTTTACTCAAGAGACAGAAGATGCGATAATTCGCTATAATAACGAATCCAATGAGATTCGTCGAAGCCGTATCTACGAAGAAGAAATACATTACCCTTTCTTCAAACTTACACAGAACCTCATCCATACCTTTAAGTTCTATTACACAGATGTAGATAAGCTAGAGGACTTACAACATGAGATTACTGTATTCCTTCTATCAAAAATTCATCTCTTTGACCCTACAAAGGGAGCAAAAGCATACTCCTACTTCGGTACTATTGCAAAAAGATACCTTATTGCATATAACGATAAGAATTATAAGAAATTACAGAAAGAACTTAAGATAGAATACATCACTCCTTCAGAAGACTCTGAAAACATAAACACACCAGATAATCTAATCTACGATATTCAGGACATCCCTAAACATTTATATCAAGATAGATTAACCTATTTTGTAGATAAGTTTATTCAATACTGCGACAACAGGTTATTCTATATCTTTCCACTTGAATGCGATCAGAAAGTTGCAGATGCTACCTTAGAATTATTTAGAAAGAGAGAAGGTATTGAGATTTTTAACAAGAAAGCTCTCTATCTCTATATCAGAGAAATGGTTCCGGGAACAAAAACGTCTGAGATTTCAAAAGTGACAAAAGTGCTTAAGGAAATCTTTTATAATGCGTATACTCCGTTTGTAGAAGAGAATATTCTTAAATTTGAATATACAGCACCTACTCTCCCTGAACTTTCTAAATAACTATTTATAAAAAATATGTAAACATGTCGCAATTTCTAGATCAAGACATTTTTGGAGGTAAGAAGATGGGAGATCTTTTTGAAGAGATTCATGATAACTCCAGGAAAAAGTCAAAACAGATAACAGCTCTAATTAAAGAGTTGAGAGATCTTATTGAAGATCCTCGAGATGCAACAGTAGTGGTACCTCTTATCGTACAATTCTTAGAAGTAGGTGTAAAAAACGACGATCATCTAATTAAGATCGCAGGAATCCTTCAAAGAGCTATGCAAACACATTCAGCTAGCGGCGAAGACATAGCTTCATTCGAACTCTCGGCAAAGGAAATGGAACAAATTCAAGCTGAAATTAAATCTTTCGAGGACAAAGGGTAATGATAATAAGAACTGTTAAAGAACAGGTTTCCTCTGGTAACGGAGGAGATGTACAAACTTCCTTTTCCGGAAGGGTGGCAGCAATCGTACTTGACGATAGAAATACTGAACTATTTAACAAAGTTGGCGGATGGTCTGGTATCGGAACAGTCTTCTACGATGATGTCGAAAATCCCATCGCCACAGATACAGACATAATTAAGAACCTACCTACTGCCCGTCCTCTTAATCCAAGTATAAAGAACTATCCTTTAGTTAACGAAATAATAACTTTACATCTTGCTCCTTCACTAGATATACAAAGTGACTCCAGAACATCCCAAACGGAATACTACACAACCCCGGTAAGGATATGGAACACAAATCATCACAATGGACTACCAGACATCTCTAAGAAAGTAGGGGAACTTCCACAACCAGATCCTCAAGAGGTAGAAACCGGAGTAGTAGTTCGTAATACCTCTGAGCAGCAGAAAGAAATTCAACTCGGTGATACATTTGTGGAATCAGGAAAGATTAATCCACTAAAGGTACAAGAGGGAGATATTCAAGTTGAAGGAAGATTCGGTAATTCAATAAACCTAACATCAAACACAGAAGATCAGTCACCTAGAACCTATATCAAAACAGGTCAAGATCCAAACACAACTTTAGACCAGTGGATACCTCTTAAAGAATCTTACAACGACTTAAATATTATAGTACAGTCTACATCCGGTTCTCTAGAGGATATAAATCCACCCTATTCAGGAAAAGGTCTTACAAATACATCAAGAAAGACTTTAAACCAATACTCAGGCCCTCAGACAGGTATTATTTCAAATAGAGTCGGAGTTGTAGGTAAAGAGGATGTAGTTGTAAATGGAGAGGAGTTAGTAGATATTTCTTCAAATAATAAGACTTACGTTGAAGCAAAAAACGAGGTCGTTGTTAATTCTAAGACTATAAAATTAGGAAGTAAAGATTCTAGCGAGAGTGTGATACTAGGAGATAAGTTTCTAACAGATATTAAATCTTTTGCTGGGAATGTTGAAGAAGTAATGAATGGACTAGCAACACTAGTAGGTAATCTAGGAGTGCCCATAACAACACCAGTAATTGAACCTCTACTGAGAACAGCAGCAGATGCTCGCAATATCTCAAATAATATTGAAAGGTACAAATCTAAAAAAACTAAGACAGAGTAATGTCATTATCTAAAGTTGTATTAGAACTAGCTATCTCTCAGGTTAGAGCAATCCTAGATATTGAACAAAGGGTTGCCACTGAGATCTCAAAGTACCAAGCAGCTGTAACACAGCAAGCGAAAGAACTCTGCCCATCTCCCCAACAACTTCAAAAACTTATAAACTTAAGAGATAAGATCGACCTAGTCCTTATTTCGGTTGCAAGAAAATCAAACTCACAACTTCAGACAAATGAATCTCTATCTAGCATAATAGAGACAACTCAGGCAGTTATTTTTGCTCTAAAATTATTAGCAGTGCCTAACGCTACAACGACAGTAGGAGTGACTAATACTTCATCTGACATTCTAAAAAAAGTATCAGATAAAGTAGATATCGCTGAAGCAGTAGTGAATACCTCAACAGTTTTACTAACAACAATTACATCAATGACAGTAGCTCTTCAAGGAGCTCTTCGCCAACTCAATGTAATAATCAACTTCTGCTCAGATTCAGAAGAAGAAGACACAGTAAGTACAGAGGATAGTCAGGTAAAGGACCAAACTCCAACTCCAACCTTACCTCAAAACTATAGAGATTTTAAATTAGATATTGTAAATATTAAAAACTTTGAGGACAATCTTGTGAGAAGGCAAGCCGTCGCACTGTACCCTAATGGAACAGTAGCTTTTCGCTCCTCTAAGAGTTTTGCAACAAGTGATGAAGTGTTATTAGAGCAGGTAAAGATTCAAATTGATAGATCGATAACCCCTCAAGGAGATACTGTTGACGATATTATTACATCCACAATAGAAACAACATTACAGAGAAGTGCTGATATATCAAATATACGAAAGTTTAATAAACAGGCTATAAAACTAATTGAGCTGAAAGTAGAAAGTATAGATAAAAAGCTTAATGAAGAAGTTAGACCTAGGATAGAGAGATTTAGGAAACAACTCCAACGAATAAAAAATAGACCTAAATCCCAGCAGAATCAAACTAACCTAGGTAGAGCTGAGAACAGATTACAGGATCTTCTTAATGAAGAGAGAAAACTAACCGCAGAAAAACAAAAACTACAAGCAGAAATAACTCGACTAGCTAATTTTTAAAAACGCATATTTATAATTATGAAAATTGACAAATTAAAAGAGCTTATTAAAGAAGCTGTGAGAGAGGTCTTAAATGAAGAGTTAGGTTCAATGAGGAAATACGCAGATGCTCCAGCACCTATTAAAACACAGCCTACAACACCTAAAGCACCTCAAGCTGAAGCTATTCAGAACATCCTTAAAGAAACAGCAGCTTCTGGTGAATGGAGGACAGCTCTTAATATGAATAGCGGACACATACAACAGCCGCTGACCGGAGGTTCAGTTGATCTAGCTAACGGCTCCCTACCCCAGGGAGAAGTCTCTGTAGATGCTATCAAAAGCTTAATGACAGCAGGAAAGTAAAATGGCAATAGAGGTAAAGAGGATTAATCCATTAGATCTTAAACCTTCAACAGGTATTGGATTTGCTTTGCCTTTTTCCGGGGAGGGAGTATTTAACACCACCTACACTACAAAAGATTCAATTAAAGCTAATTTAATTAATTACTTCCTTACAAATCAAAATGAAAGACCTTTAAACCCATCTTTTGGAGCAAGTATTAGAGGGTTTATCTTTCAAGCTATCTCTTCAAATTCACTAGACAGTCTCGAAGCAAGACTAAGAAGTGAAGTACAGAGATTCTTTCCAGACATAGAGATAGAAGAACTAAAAGTTACCTCAGAAAACCCAGACCTACAGGCAGTAACAATTACATTACGTTATAGAGTTAGACAGTTCTCAATACAAGATGAATTTACAATAGTACTACAACAATGAACGATAGTAAGAGAGATATAAAGTACATAACTAGAGACTTTAATTCATTTAGAGATGCTCTTATAGAGTTTTCAAAAACTTATTTCCCAACAACCTATAACGATTTCTCTAATGCCTCACCCGGTATGATGGTAATGGAACAAGGAGCCTATATCGGGGATATCCTTTCCTTCTACTTAGACAACCAGGTTCAAGAAACCTTCCTACAATATGCTCGCCAGCAAGAGAACATTTACTCTCTAGCATATACTCTCGGGTACACACCTAAAGCTTCAAAAGCAGCTACAGTAGACATTGACTTCTATCAAAGAGTACCCGCAAAACTATCAGGTTCGGTAACAATACCTGACTTTTCATACACTATAAAGGTTCCTGAGAATTCTGTTATTGGTTCATCTCAAAGAGGTCAAAACTTCCTAGTACAAGATTATGTAGATTTCGCTGAATCATCTTCACTAGACCCAACACAAATCTCAGTCTACTCAATAGATTCAACAACCAACAGACCATTACAGTACCAGCTTAAGAAGACTAGAAAGGGAGTTTCTGCTACAATAAAGACAACAACTCTCACTTTTGGACAGGTAGAAAAATTTGCAACAAGAACTATTACGGACGATAGGATTTTAGGAATCCTAGACATCACAGACAGTGATGGAAATATTTGGTACGAAGTTCCATATCTTGGACAAGAGACAGTATTAACTGAAGACAGAAGATCTTCAATTACAGATCCAAATCTAACAGATGCTGATGCAAGATATATCTTAAAGTTAGAGAAGCAACCTAGAAGGTTTATAACCCGCTTTAAGAATGAGACTAACTTAGAACTACAATTTGGAGCTGGAAACACAAACGACTCTCCAGAGGAAATCGTACCAGATCCTTCAAATGTAGGATTAGGACTACCTTATAGAAGATCACAGTTAAACACTGCTTTTGACCCTACAAATTTCTTATTTACAGATACATACGGAATTGCCCCAAGAAATACAACATTAACAGTTAGATACTTAACAGGCGGTGGATCCTCGGCTAATGCAGCAGCAAACACATTAACAACTCTTTCAACTAAAGAGCAAGCTAAATTTAATATCTCAGCAGTAAGAAGCTCTGCTAATGCAGATGCATTCTTTAACAGCTTAACTGTAACGAACCCTCAAGGAGCTTCCGGCGGAGGCGACGCTGACGATTTAGAAACAATTAGAGAGAATGCATTACGAGCTTTCGGAGCACAACTAAGAGCAGTAACTGCGGACGATTACCTTGTGAGAGCTTTATCAATGCCATCGGACTACGGTAACATTGCTAAAGCATATGCAACACCAACACTAGCCTCGGAAGTAACTCAAGGAGAGATTGGGAAGGTCATCGACTTATACGTGATCTCCTATAATATTAATAAGAACTTTACAAGAGCCTCTGATACAGTAAAGAATAACCTTAGAACTTATCTTTCACAGTATAGAACAGTAAATGATAAGGTAAATATTAAAGATGCATTTGTTATTAACTTAGGCATCGATTTTGAAATAGTAACTCGTCCTGGATTCAATTCAAATGAAGTATTATTTAACTGTATTGAGAGGATTAAAAGCTTTTTTGCCTCAGATCAGATGCAGATAAACGAACCTATAAGCTTAAGAGACCTGTACTTGGAACTTGACAAAGTAAGAGGAGTGCAGACTGTAAAGAAGATTACTCCTACAAACAAATCAGGAGTTGCTCAAGGATACTCTCAATATGCATATGATGTAGAAGGAGCTACTACTGATAACGTAATCTACCCATCAGTAGACCCAATGATTTTTGAAATTAAATACCCAGACACAGATATTAAAGGAAGAGTTGTAAGTCTGTAATATGAAGAAGGTAGAAATAGATATTACAAAAGAGGAATTCTCTAAAAGTAAGTTTAGTAAAGTTGTAGATACTCAATTTTCTCAACTTTCAACCCCTCAAGAGGAAGCAGCAGCAACTACCATCTCAGTAGAAGAATTCTTTATCCAATACGATGAACTCTTCTACGACATCCCTCAGACAGGAGAAAACTCACATACAACCTTAATAGAAAGATCCTCAGACTATATTAACTACAACAATCAATCAGAGACAGTACGATTATTGCTAGAAGAGATTAATAGTTTGCAACGACAACTAAACGATCTTACACTAGAGAATATAGAGCTACAAACTCAAACAAATGCTGAATAATGGCAAACTATACAGTTACACCTCTAAACAGTACTCAGGAACTTAACCCAAAGGATATCGCTATCCTAGAAGGAGTAGACCGGCCTGGCTACTTTACTCCGTTTGAAGACAAGGTAAAGACCGTAGTACAAGATGTAACAGGAAGAACATTATTTACCAATCAGAACTTCACTCTCTATACGGTAGAGAATAATAGACAGGTTCTACCTGACGGACAGTATACTGAGATTAAATTAGATTTTGATAGATTAGCAGACTTCTATAATCTAAATGAAGGTGAATACAATATTACATTTGAATTTAACCGCCCTCTATTCAAATCTTCTACAAGTAATAGATTCTTTATCTCTGAAATCTCCTCAGACCGTACAGAACTTAGATTAGACGGAGATCTTCTAGAAGATGAAGGCGTACTAGCAGAGATTAAAAAATACGAAGCAGAATCCGCTGTATCACCTACGATAAAGAATTTTTATTTAGAATTTGACAATGGCGCCTATGTATCTGCCGTAAATCTTCTTCTGGTAGAAGGTACACTACTAGTTAAGCTTTACGAAGCTCTGCCGCAAACTATAACACTTAAGGATACTACTTTCTTATACACAAGAGTTGGAGATCCAAAAAGGTACAACCTGTTATTTGAGACAGACTTAACCCCGTTTGAAACTCCAAAGAACTTTATTAAAGGTCCTAACTTTAATGTAAAGAAGAGAGATCAACAACAAGCATCTAGAGGATTTGAGACCTTCTCATCCTTACTCTCATCAGACCTTACCTCTTCTGTAGCACAAATTAAATCAATACTACAAGAGAAAGATGTTGTAGTAAACACAGACTTTACACAATTTGAAAACTTTATACACTTTTCTTCTGCAAAACAGAGACTAGTAAATTTCTACTATAAGGTTAGCGAAATTGAAAACTATCAGAATCAGATAAACGCATACAACGTTATACCAGCAACAACACTAGGTAATTTATATACTAGCGAATCAAGAGAAGTTCTTCAATCAAACCTCAACAGAGTTATTGAAAACTTTGATGAGTTTGAATACTTTATGTATTTTTCATCAAACTCTTTTGCTTGGCCGAAGACTAACTCACAACAACCTTTTAACCTATATGGCACTGGTTCAACTCAAGTATTGACATGGCTAGGATCTGACAACGAAAGTTCACCATATTTTGGCGGAAGGTTATATAGTGCATCTCTTTACGACGGAGAAAATAAAGATAATCTGTTAAACACAGTACCTGAGTACCTTAGAGAAGATCCTTCTAATGCTCCTTATGAACTGTTCGTAAACATGCTAGGACAGCATTACGACGTACTATGGACATATACAAAAGGAATAACTGACAAACTTAACTCGGACAACAGACCAGATTTTGGAGCCCCTAAACAATTAATGGGAGATATTCTAAAATCGTTCGGGGTTAGAATTTATGAAAACCAATTTGCAAATCAAGACCTATTTACAAACTACTTAGGACTAACACCCTCAGGATCTTTAAACTATCCAACAGGTAGCGAGGTTATCAATACATACGTAACAGCCTCTGAAGGAGTTCTAACGGATGATTATAAGACTGAGATCTACAAGAGACTTTACCACAATCTCCCCTACCTACTTAAAAAGAAAGGATCAAAAGAAGGTCTACAATCTCTAGTAAACATTTTCGGTATACCGGATACAATACTGCAAGTAAATGAGTTCGGTGGTAAAGATACTGCCGCAAGTAACGATTACGACTTTTATCAAGAGGTGTATAACTATATGGTGACACTTGCGGAAGGAAATACATCACACATTAGAACAACCTGGAGACCGACAGCTACAGAATTTGGAGGAGAATATCCAAGAACTATTGAACTATCCTTCAGAGTAGAGACACCTCCTACAGAATCTGGAGATAACGTACAAATTTTCAAGCAGAATAGTAATGAATTTAATCTAGGAATATTATACACTGGAACATACACCACCTCATCTTATTCCGGATCTATACAATCCGAGAGTAGATTTAACGGAGACCTAACATTTCAAATATCCTCTAGTGCAGGAGGTTATGTGAGTGCCTCTATTAATGCACCGTTCTTTAACGGCAATGTGTGGACTACAATGATTACAGCTACCTCAGAATCAGATGGATCAACAACCTATAGACTAGCAGCTGGAGATTCTATCTATGAAGGGGACGACGGTACCAAAATAGGACACTACATAACCGATACCGTATCAGATGACAACTTCTGGGGTTCTGACTTAACGGCTAATACGCTACTTAGGCTACCTGTTAATGCAACTACAAACGTTGTAGATGGAATTACATATAACAGAAAAACCATATCCTATCAGGAACTAAGATACTATAAAGCTCCCTTGGAGCAAGAGTCATTTAAGACACATGTTACAAACCGTCAATCAATATCTACAGGATATACGACGGGGGAATATGAACCTTATAGAAATCTACTACTTAGAGGAGCTCTAGGAGGAGAAAGAATCGACCCCGTATCAGGAACTACAGGAACATATACAGAAGATTCCTCTCATCCTGCAATCTATACTACTGCATCCTTTAATAATGGTAATAGTGATATAATATACGGAACATCTCAACAGATGTACGTTACCCCAATATCACAATCTACTCTCTACGATCAACCTGTAGCAGGTATTAGAAATAGAGTGTCCGATAAAATTGAAATTGGAAGTATTGTAGCACCAACTGGAAGTGTTATCTCAAAATATACCTCCATTCAACAGAATGTAAGCAGAAGCTATACAGATAATGTAAACTACCTTGAGATAGGCTTCTCTCCTCAAAATCAAATTAATGAGGATATTATAAACCATTTCGGGTTTGTAGATTTAGGAGAGTACCTAGGAGACCCAAGACAGAGATCCTCAAGGAGGTACGAAGACTTGGTTGTATTATCTGATCAATACTTCAAAAAGTATACACCTGGAATACCGTCTTATAACTTCCATGACTACTTTAGATTATTGAAGTTCTTTGATAACTCTCTCTTTAAGATGATCAAAGACTTCACACCCGCTCGAAGCGGAGTAGCAACCGGTGGAATTATAAAGCAACACTTACTAGAAAGAAGTAAATACCCAGAACCTATAATGTCTTTTGAAAACAAGCAATATACTGCTTCTATAGACATGTATACTGTTAGTGGAACTGATGGAGGAGTTATTGATGGAGAGAGTACAGGTTATACTGGTAGTACGATCACGCCTCTAGGAGCTCAAACAAGGGTATTTAATGATCAAGCTCCAAGATTTACTGGAGAATTAGGAGGAAGTGAGATTATAGTAACAAATGGAGAGTTAAATGAGGAAAATCCATTTAAGAATCCTGAATCAACAGGCTTTGTTATGAATGTGCTCCCAACCTCTGGAACTATCCTAGGAGATCCAGTACCTGTTTTTCAATCACAATTTGAAGATTCATCCCTAGATAACTTCTATGGAGCACAAGCCTTCTATACAAACTCAGGATCATTATCTTTTGCAAACGGAATAACCGACGATAACGGAGTAACTAAAGATAACGTACTAGTTTATACAGCAGACGGCGGTACAGGTAATCTACACCGAATTAGAACTCTACCAGGTACATTATTTGATACAGGAGGCACCCGAGACTATATAGTAACGCTGAATTTACTTATACAAAACGGAGGAGGAATTGACGCAGTAAAAGTAGGAACCGGAGCAGATCAGACAAATTACATCGGAGAAGGCGTATGGACTTCTGTGACACTAACTCTAACAGATACTACAAATGGAATATTACTGTTTCAATTTAACAATAACGGAGTAAATAACATAACAACCCTTCCAGGAGAGAAAGTATATCTTCAAGATATAAGAGTGGAAGATATTACAGACCGTATATCTGCCGGACAAATCTCAACAGTATTTAAGAGGAGTAATCCAGGACCTAATGAAGCGTATAGTTTTTCCCCACTTGTTGCTAATATAAGTAAGGTAGATAACAATGGAGTAAGTACACGAAATGCTTTAAGTAATCTAAATGTCGGAGATAAAATTAAGTACAACGTACTTACAAGTGTAGTCGGACAGAATTATAATGTAAATAATACGGTAACCGGAATCCAAGAGTTTATCAACTTCTTTAAAGTAGAGATGGCTCCTCCGTTCCCAACCGGTGATAAGCCGGTAGAAGGAGCACCGGCAACAACAACGAATACGGAACTACTACTATTCCCAACAGTAAATACTGCTAATTTTAGCTACAATGATTATAATGCAATACTAAATAGTACTAATAAGAACGTACTATCAACAAAGTATCAAATTGTAGATAGTACATTAGATGAAGTAAGACCTTCTAATTTCGATCAACTTATTTTAGGATCTGGTTCAAAAGCGCAAATACCTGATTCATTCTTTACCTCTGAAGTTAGTAAGAGGAAGTATAAAGGAACAAGATTATTCAATAGAGTGAACAATATACATTCTCTAGGAGATACATCATACGGAAAATCCCCGGTTATTAACTACGAGAGAAAATACGGATGCTATTTCAACTTCCTAGGAGGAACAACACCAGACCTACAAGACAAGACCGGAGTTTCGGTTAAGTTCTACTTCGACAATGAAGGTAATATCCTTGAGCCATTTCCTGGAGGAACTTCCAATGATGAACTCGTAGGTATTGTACAACAAAACTTCTCACCAGGTTCAAGAGTCGGAGTACAGTTAAACGACCCTATTGCATTCGGAACAGATATGAGCTCCTTAAACGGAACTACCTCAATCCTGAAATCAGCAGAGGAAGTAGCTCCTGTATTATTTACAGAACTTACAAGTTCATTACTAGGGAACCTATCCTTTGGTACAGACTCAGCACCAACAGCTTCAAACGATTTTATCTACGGAAGAAGGGCATCCGGAACAACAACAATAACAACTACTCCAACATCTGTAAATTTTGGAACCGCTGTTAACTCAAGTACAAAATGGAGTTGGGGATCAAATACGGCAACTCTACTTGAAGACACAGGTCTTAAATTCGACATTAAGACAAGACTTGCAATGTACTCCCTAACAGAACAACCCGCATTCGACTACTCAGTTGCAATTATAGGATCTGGATCGATCGGTGGATGGAGAACTCTTGCAACAACTGGAAGGATTCCAGCCCCAGATGCAATTATCGGATCTTCCGTAGTACTAGCATATCCAGAATTTGAAGCAAAAGGAGTAGACCTTAACGATGCCGGGAATGCATTTAGAGTAGTAGTACAGACCTTTGGAAACGAGCAAGTAAGTAGCCCAGAAATAGTCGTAGGGTTTGCCGCCGATCCATCATTAGGAGGTTCTGGCATCTTCTTCTGTCCATCCGAAACCTATACAGAATCAGTCTCAACTTCAGGACTAATAACCCATGAAACAGGTACAGGAGATAACATTATCTCAATTTCATCAGGTATAAGTAAGTTCATCTGCTCATTCCAAAATAACGATGCAAGAGCAGGGTTTGCACCTACTAAGTCACCAATCATGCCTTTAGTAGGAGATGAGATTAGATTTGGAAGACAGGAATCAAGCGTATACCAGGTAACTAGGGTAGTACCTCACTATGCAGGAAACGGATCATCAAGCGGTAAAACCTTTATCACTCTCGATAAGAACCTTACAACATCCGACGCACAAAATATAACTTCGGTCCTACTTAGAAGATACTATGCAAACCCTGGATCTCTTATTCTAGATATTGAGAAACCTGCCGGAGGCACATCAGAAGGATTTATTCTACCAGATTACCAAGTCGGAGCATCCGATGGAACCTTACAGGAGACGATTCAATCTTTAAGAGAGAAAGGTATAATCGGAAACGTTAACTAAGATGGAGCAAAACCTACCAAGAAAGAAGGCTGATAAAACTGGGATTGCTTTTTTTGAAGAAGTACCTAAAGGTAACGGGTTTACCTTTAATACAAGCGACAGCTCTGGAGGAGGTTCTACAGACACAGGCTCACTTCTTACAACAGCGTCTATATCTTTAAACACAGTAACCTTTACTAAAGGCGATTCCTCCACATTCAATATTACCGTAGACACGGGTTCTCAAAATCTACAAGATGTATTAACAGAGGGTAATACTGCAACTGGGGATATAAACCTTACAGGCGGTATAATAACATCAAAAAGCGCATCAATTGACGATATTAGAATATCTTCAAATGGTAATCAAAACAACGCAGGAATAGGCCTCGCTGTATTCGAAACATCATCAGGTAATAATGTAACTGCATTTGGAGCTTATGCTTTAAGCAATAACACTGGTGATAATTCAAGCGCATTTGGGTTTCAATCACTTGAACAAAACTCCGGACCTAACTCCCTTGGGTTCGGATACCAGTCATTACAATTCAACGAAGAAGAATTTGCAATCGGTATAGGAGCTGGCGCTGGTAGAAATAACAAAGGATTTGGAGCAGTAGGTGTAGGAAGACAGGCCCTTAGATATAACTCAGGCTCAAATAATACCGCAATAGGTTATCAATCTGGGGTCAACGGAGCAGCTGTCCAATCCGGTTCAAATAATACATTCTTAGGAGCATTAACTCGATTTCAAGGAACAGGAAAGAATCTACAAAACTCAACTGCTGTAGGGTACAATACTATACTATACCAAGATAATACTATTGTATTAGGAGATACAAGCAACACCTCTCTGAAAGTTGCTATTGGTAGAAATTTTAGTATTAGCGCTAAACTTCATATTAAAGGCGAAGGAAACACTTCAGCTACAACGACATTAATAGTAGAGGATAGCGGTGGTAATGACTTACTAAAAGTTACAGATGATGGGACTGTAACTATCAACGAAATACTAACCCTGCCTGGACAACACCCACTACCAACACCATCCACCGCAGGAACATTTGCAGTATCATCATCATCACCACCAAGACCTTACTTTTGGGACGGCTCAAGTTGGCTTGCTCTAGTGTAGTTCATATGATTAAAAATCAACCTTTCTATACAACACAGAAACTATAACCCACTACTATTTATAACTATAAAACGAATTTAAAAACATGGGACTACTAGACACAAGTACTGTAACAGTTGATGCAATCCTTACAAGAAAAGGTAGAGAACTTCTTGCTAGAGGAGACGGCTCTTTCGCTATCACGCAATTTGCCGTATCAGACGATGAAATTGATTACACCCTCTTTAATACAAATCATCCATCAGGATCAGCATTTTACGGAGAAGCTATTGAGAATATGCCTCTCCTAGAAGCTGTACCTAACGAGACAATGGTAATGAAATATAAACTCACAACTCTACCAAGAGGAACAGCTAAAATGCCAGTTATTAATCCAGATGGGTATTCATCAATTACGTTGAAACAAGGAGCTTCATTAGCTATTACCCCCCAAACACTAAATTATCTAGGAGCTGTTTCTACCTTCGAAACCTCTGGATATACCGCTATTATCTCCGATGTTAGACTTCTTTCTAACTTTACAGGAACCGGCATTGAAACCCAGCAAGCAGAAGAACTTAATGCAACAGTAACAACTGGAACAAATGTTTCAAAGACTGTTATTGGCTCAACAATCAACCTAACAGCGACAACAGTAAATACTCTCTTCGGTTCAACCAGAACACAGCTTAATACAAGCCTTGTACTTATCGGCAGAGATTCCGGAGCAAGAATTACAATCCCAGTTACTATTACTAAAACTAACGTCTAATAAGCTATGTCATTTAAAAGATTAGATACACAAGACTTCGTTGTATCCTCGGATACAGTTACAGCCACAGCCTGGAGAACAGGTAGTTACGAACTAACAACCTTTTTTACCTCTTCAACTCAAGCTGGATTAGACCAAGGAAAGTATGCTCTTGCAGTCTACAACTCATCAACAGTAGCAAGTGATGAACTTGAGTTCTACGTACAATACGCAAACAAACAAGGCTCAGGATCACTACTTTACAATCCAAACGTACCAGGAAAAGCTCCTTCAAGAACTATCTACGGACAATACCAAAACCTACTATATGGAGACGAAAACACAGACTTTACCTTTGGCTCCTATACAGCAGATGATTTTTATGCTGTCGCTTTAGAAAGAGCAGACTTTAAAGAAAGAATCTTCTTAGGTACATTTAACCTAACTGTCTCCGGTTCAGTTGGTACAATTCAATTAACAGATAATTCAAGTGTAACAAGCACTATCCCGTTTATAAACGGAGTAAGAGCTTACACATTAGTATCAGGATCAAACGGAACACCATCAACCGGACTTACTAGTGACGGAACAACACCTGATTCCGGCTCATACGGGTACCTTCTACCAGACTATGGAGTAGCGCTACTAAACGCCGAAGCATTGAAAGGAAATGCAGCCGGCGGCGGAATTAATCTATCTCCAGATAGAAGTAGTAACATCGCTAACATTACAAACACCGAGAAGATCTTTACCTCAATCTCAGGAGCAGCAAGTTTTAAAGCTAACTCAGAAGAAACTATTACATCTGATTTTGCTTTCATTAGAGTTAGAAACAATGAGTTTAATTATTCAACTAATCCTTCTTTTATCTCTTCTTCAACAGGAGAACTGACTCAAGAGACTTTTGTTGAATCACCTGTAACATATATGACCACTATTGGACTTTATAATGATGCAGGAGACCTCCTTGCAGTAGCTAAGTTGTCTAAACCTCTACAAAAAGACTTTACAAAAGAAGCTCTTGTTAGAGTTAAGCTAGACTTCTAAATGAATGAGCGCATACAAACAACTACTAGCCAGTGATATAATTGTAAGCCCGTTTGAGGCTAATAAGACTTTTACTATCTCTGGTTCTAGCAACCTTACTGCTAATTCAATCGATAGACTTGTAGGAACTGATACAATATTTTCAACTACAGGGAGCACTACTGGATTTGTAGAGACTAGATATCAAAGCAGTGTCTATGACTTTGCAAAACAGCTATACTATTCAAACTACATAAGTGGGAGCTTAGGATCTCCAGTAGAGACCGCATCCTTTAACCCGGACGGTACAATAACAGGACCATACTACGGACCAACATATGATAACTACTTAGAAAGTACTTTAAGCTTTCCTAAAAACTTCTCAATCGGAAGTGGATCAAAAGTTGGAATCGTCTCAATACCAAATGAACTTTATGGAGACTATATTAAACCTGGTACTCTAAGAATAACTTCCGGAAGCATTGTTAGATTTATAGACGATGGAGAGGGTAATTTATATTATGGAGATAGGTTAATAGGGAATATTTTTTACTCTCACGGAACTATCGTTCTAACAGATCAAGGAAATCTCTATAGCGGGTACACGATAGGAACATATGGAAATGTACTGTATAGCCCAACAACTGGCAGTACTTCCATTATAGATAACGTACTTGTATCCGATTTTGATATCACTTTTAGTTCAACTCAAACTATTTATGAAACACAGTATAAGTGTACTTTAGGTGATAGTGAATTCAACGTTACTCTCAATCCAAGCTCAATGAACAGTGATGGATTAGCAAACAGTAACACAACAGGTTCGGACTTTCAACCCTACATAACTACTGTGGGACTTTATAATGATAACAAAGAACTCATGGCAGTAGGTAAGTTAGCAAAGCCCGTACAAAAGTTACCTTCAACAGACTTAAACTTTATAATAAACATCGACAGATAAAATGGCAGAAATTCCAGTAACCGGTATAGTAGCAGGACAACCAGTACAACCTGCCCATATATTAAACGTAATAGAAACACTAACAGGAAGCTCTGCTTACTCTGTTACTATGAGTTCTGCAGAGGTAGCAAATCTTACAAATACAGGTACATATACCTTTCAAGGTAGCGATTTTACTACAAATGGCACAAATACAAATTTAAATAGTACAAATACTTTTATAGACGGCACAAGGTTTGAAGTTACATCAAACACTGTAAACCTTACACAAGGAATAACTTTTACCGGAACAAGTATTGTCACTTTTAACGGAGAAGTTACCTCGTCTGTAGGAATATACATTTCAGACGGAGATATCACTATTCCTAGTGACCACCTACTAATAGGAACATCCTCACAAGCTCTTACAGCATCCTACATTTCTACCGCACAAACTGCCTCATACGTACTTCCTCTAGCTCAAGATGTGGAAATCACAGGAAGTTTAATTGTATCAGGAGGATCATTTACAAGCAACGGATTAGCATACCCAGAAGTAGACGGAACATCCGGGCAAGTTATAGTAACAGACTCCAACGGCGTTCTATCAATGGGAGATGGAGAAAGACTTGTATTGCAGGTCAGAAATGACGAAGGATCTGACATAGATGTAGGATGCCCCATCTATTCAAAAGGAGAAGTAGGTTCAAGCGGTAGAATTAAAGTAGGTAAAGCTGATGCATCTGATCCTGCAAAAATGCCATCAATAGGAGTATTACAGCAAACACTCACCAATGGAGCAGACGGATATGCCGTAGCTACAGGTATACTTAATGAAAACATATCAGGCTTTACAGGTTTAAGTTTAGGAGATACAGTTTATGTAGCAGTAGGAGGCGACTTAACGACTGCTAAACCTACAGGAAGTGCTTTAATTCAAAACGTAGGGATAATTCTTAGAACAAACGGCAGTATTATCCAAGGATTAAAAGTATCCGCAATCGGCAGAACTAACGATGTACCCAACATCACTTCAGGATATGCCTGGGTAGGTAACAGCGATGGAGTTGCAACACCTACACTAACTTCTTCTTTCGTTGTAACTACTGCAAATACAGCCTCTTACATCCCTACTGTAGACGGATTTACAGTAGAAGGTAACGGGTTAACGGTAAATAACGGAGGACTTGTAGTAACTCAAAGTGCTCAACAAATTGCAGATTTTCATAGTCTGAATAACAATGTAGGTAGAATATCAATTACAAATGCAGGAGGAGACCAGGCTGTACTATCTGTTAACCAGGGAGAAGTATTCCTTTCAAACGGAGGCGTTAACAACCAGACAATTAAAATCCTATCAGGATCAACAGCAAGTAATGCAATTATTGTCTCCGGAAGTGCAAAGGTAGGTATTGCAACAGGAGAAGGTAATATATCAAACGATCACTCTCTTACAGTTGCAAATGGGCTTACATTACTTAATGGAGACCTCTCTATAGCCGACGATCATCTACTACTAGGTACAGCCTCTCAAGCCCAGAATGCTACCACAGCTACTACTGCTGACGGGATAACAAATGACGAATTAGATAAGTTAAAATTTGCTCACCCATTTTCATTTGCCGGGTATGTAGGGGACGGAGCAGTAAGCATCGGTAATAGTAATAAACTACCTAACATTGTTGACCACCTATCCCCGGTAACTGAAGCGTATTATTCGCTAGCAGTAGGAACTAATAACAAATACACAAGTACAAGCCCGATAGCCTTTTCAGTACTAGTTGGAGAAAATAACGAGATAACCGGAAGTGCATACAACATACTCGTTGCCGGAAAAGGTAACATAGTAGACTCCACCGGCATGACAGCTGTTGGCAGATTTTCAAAACCAACAGGTACTGGAACAACAGGAGGCTTTGTAATAGGAAATGGAACAAGTACTTCAAACAGAAGTAACCTACTACTTGCAACAGGAGACACAGTACAAATTACAGGAAGTCTAGATATTACAGGAAGTATTACATCTTCCGGGGATCTATCAATTAGAGATTTTTCAAGTGTATCTGCTTCACTTGCTCAAGCCCTATCAGGCGGAGGCGGAGGAGGTTCTACAGACACAGGTTCACTCCTTACAACAGCCTCTGTTGCACTAAACACAATTACCTTCACTAAAGGGGACACTTCTACATTTAATATTACAGTAGACACAGGATCCGGAGGAGGAAGCGGAGCAGGATTTCCGTTCGAAGGAGATGCTGTAATTACCGGAAGCCTTACAGTATCAGGATCCGGAACCTCAACTCAGGTACTAGGAGGTCTGGAAGTAACAGAAGGATTAATAGTTTCTAGAAGTGCTCAATCTGTAATACAGGCACGATCAGAAGACTCAAGCACAGCGAGGATAACTCTGACAAACGGTAGCGAAGATTTCGGCTCTTTTGGAGTATCGGATAATAAATTTTACTTTGGAAATGGATCTCCAGGAGCACAAGCTATAACAATACAAGGAGGAGCCTTTGCAAATAACGCTATTGCAATTACAGGCAGCACAACAAACACCCCACATATATCACTTGGCCTAGCAGCCATTGATACAAACTACCTTCTAGGCATCTACGGAGATGTTAAAATGTCTAACAGCAGACTACGAATGCAGGGAGCATCAAGTGTAGTGGAAATGCCTACATTACCTACCTCAGACCCAGGAAATCTCGGACAGCTATTTGTAACTCAATCGAACGCAACAGGAACAAACCTTGACGGACAGTACGTTGTACTCCAGTCACGAGGATAATTTATGTGGAAATATAAAGAACTAGAACTAAATAAGATCGAAGACTTCCCAGAAGGTACTTATGGATTCATCTATTTAATTACACACACCCCCACGGGTAAAAAATATATCGGCAAAAAAGTACTATACTTTAACAGAGCAAAAAAGCTAACTAAGAAAGAAATTCAAATACTTAAAGAGGAGAGAAAATTAAAAGGTATTGGAGGAAGAGTCCCTACAAAGAGAAGAGTAATAAAGGAAAGCGATTGGAAGACCTACTACGGATCAAATAGAGAGATCCAAGCAATGATTAAGGAGGGTAAGTCCGAAGAGTTTAGCAGAGAAGTGTTATTACTTGTTCCAAGTAAGAAGCTATTAACCTATTACGAAACTAAGTATCTGTTTAAGTACGAGGTTCTAGAAAATGAAAATTACTTCAATAGAGATATATTAGGTAAGTTTCATGTTAGAGATTTTGAAAAAGTTGAGGACTAAGCAAGATCTTCTTATATTATAGGGAAGAGATGTGCTTTGGAGATAAACTTACTTCTTTTAGAGAATATCGAGAAGGTATTAGGCCCTAGCTCAAGGAAAGCTGGTTCTAATTACGCCTTCCACTGCCCTTTTTGTAACCACCATAAGAAAAAACTAGAAGTACAGGTTTATACAAACGATAAGGGGGAAAACCCATGGGCCTGTTGGGTATGTAATACAAGAGGGAAGACAATAAGGTCACTATTAAGACAGTTAAAAGTCTCTCCTGAATCCCAAAAACAAGTATTGCAGCATATATCTAAAGGAGAATCCTTAGATTCAAAAGTAGATATCGGACTTACACTTCCAAAAGAGTTTATTAGCCTTAAGAATGCCTCAACTAGTTCGGTGGAACTTAATAGAGTTAGGAAATACCTAGCAGCAAGAGGGATCTTTAATGAAGAGATTATAAAGTACAACATCGGATACTGTTCATCAGGGAGTTATGCAAATAGAGTAATCTTTCCATCCTATGATGAAAACGGTCTTTTGAACTTTTTTGTAGGAAGAACAGTAGGTAACTCCTCCGGTCAGAAATATAAGAACCCATCTGTAAGTAGAGATATTACGGTGTTTGAGAATATGATTAACTACCAAGCACCTATAATACTGGTAGAGGGTATATTCGATGCTCTTGCAGTAAAGAGGAATGCAGTCCCTATTTTAGGAAAAGTACCCTCACAGCATCTCTATCAAGAACTATCAAAGAGCACAAGTACAAAAAGTATCTACATTGCATTAGATAACGATGCATTGGATGGAGCACTTAACATAGCCGAAAAACTAATCGGACTAGGAAAAAAGGTATATTTAATTCAACTATCAGGAAAAGATCCTAGCGATTTAGGATTTGAAGCATTCACAAAAGAGGTAGAGCTAGCAAAGCCCTTAGACTTCTCTACTATCTTAAAATTAAAAATGGGGTTTTAATATGGTTAAACAAGGAACAAATATTCTTAAAGAACATAAGAATAAGAAATTAGACTTTAACGCAAAGCTACAACAGATAAACTTCTTAGATCAGAGAGTTTATAAAAGGGATGAAGACAATTATTACCCCTCAGTAACCTCTATCTTAAACTACATGCCTAAGGGTAAATTCTTCGAAACCTGGTTGAAGGATGTCGGACATAATGCAGACATTATTATGAACAAAGCAGGAAGAGAAGGGACTCAAGTACACGAAGCAGCTGAAGCTTTGTTAAAAGGAGAGGAGGTAAACTGGATGGACGACTATGGAAATGCAAAGTACTCACAACTTGTATGGACTATGATTAACAAGTTTGCTGAGTTTTGGAAACAGTTTGACGGTAAACTTATTGCCTGTGAAAAATTTACCTACTCAGATGAATACGAATATGCCGGAACAGCTGATCTAGTGGTAGAGAAAGATGGAAAGAGATGGCTTTTAGATATTAAGACATCTACCGCAATTCATAAATCTTACCACCTCCAGCTAGGAGCATATGCAAAAGCATGGGAGGAGGTATATGGGGAAAAGATTGACCATACAGGGATTATATGGTTAAAGTCTTCAAAAAGAGGGGAAAGTAAGCAAGAGGGAAAGTACCAAGGAAAGGGATGGGAACTCGCTCAAATCGATAATATAGATTATAACTTCGATCTTTTTCTAACAATTTACAAGCTATACAAAATGGAACACCCAGAGATCAAACCAGTATACGCAACACTACCTACTTCTGTAAAACTTTAATATTTATATCATATATTAGGTATGAAACAGAAACCCCAAACTACACTCCCCGATTCTTTGGAAGAAAGTCTATACGAAACTATAGACCAAACCGTACAAAATAAGTTAAATAATGTTAAGACAGCAAAAGAAGTTAACTTTGAAGAACTTGAAGCAGAACTTGATAAACTTTTTATCTCCCTGGATATTGATGTAGAGTTTACAAAACATTTTAAGGAAAGAGTTATAGAAAGAGGTCTATCAGAAGAGGATATCATGGAACTTATGAGAAAGGTTTATGATAGACATGGAGATGAAATTGACGGACTGAAAGGAGGGGAGAGTAGAGTATTTACAGATCTTACAAACCTAGTAGATATTGTAGGATCAATGTCCGGATATGGAGAAGATTACTTGAGGGATTTAAATTTGCTTACTGCATATAAATCTGTAAAAGACGAAAGACTAAAGCCATATAGAGGATCACCAAGACTAACAGTTAAAGAAGAAATATCTACGGAACCTTTTGATAGGGTCGAATACTACCTTACATACTTTAGAAATTTAGCTCCATCCACCTTTACTGTAGAGCGTGATGGAGGTATTATTAGAATCTCAAATATAACAGAAGAACGAAGTGCTGAAGTACATCCACAAAGAGATGAAATGCTTCAAGCAATTCAAGAGATTTTAGAATATATGCTAGATTTACAGATGAACATACTCCCTCTACCTGAGATTAAATTTATCAATGATGAAGAGAATAGCAAAAACCTCCTAGGAAGCACCGCACACTACAACCCAGACAGAAAAGAGCTAGTACTCTATACATGCAAGAGACATGGTAAAGATATTCTAAGAAGCTTCTGTCATGAAATGATACACCATATTCAGAATCTTGAAGATAGACTACACAGGATACATACTACAAATATCAACCAGGATGACCAACTAGCAGATCTTGAGAAAGAAGCATACCTAAATGGTAATATGGTGTTTAGATCTTGGGAGAATAGTAAGAAAAATCAAGAGTGACCATGGCAAACCGTTACGGAAAATTAGCTAACCAGTTATCAAATCTTGCCTTTGAGCTTATAAAAGACGGACATACAGTAAAGAGAAAAGTTATAGACACACAATTCTCAGTAGGGCCTAGACATGAAGATGCAGATATAGTATCCTCTGATTTCGAGTTTGATTTTATGATTCAAACCACATATACAGAGAATACATATACGGTGGATGGAGGAGCCAACGCCGGATTTGATGACAATGGAGACGAAATAACACCACTACTGACAGTAAGATTTGAAATCCCAGAAAACCCAAACTGGCAACAGGTTTCATTTGACCTTAAAGACGTAATTAGACACGAGCTAGAACATCTCTCTCAAGATGGAGCAAACGTACGACCTGGAAAGCAAATGGAAGACGATCAAGAACTTCGAGAAATGATTGACGCCGGACTTTTACCTAAGTACCTTTACTTTAAGTTAGATAAAGAAGTAGATGCTATGTTACAAGGGCTACACTTTAAAGCTAGAAAGGCTAAAAAGCCATTTAGAGAAGTTGTTGATGATTATTTAGATAAACAGCCTATTACTCAAGAGGAGAAGGAAAATGTATTAGCTAAATGGAGAGAAAGAAGTAAAGTTTTAAATCTAAGTAGGATATGAGCGATAGTATGTTAAAGAAGGAATTCAATAGACAAGACGTCCAAAGAATTCGAAATATTGTTACAAAAAAATTTAACGATAGAACTAAGACTTCTGCCGGGTATGTAAAAGAACAGGTAATACATAATGAAGGAGATGTATGGGAGGAAGATGGTAAGAAGTGGACAATAAAGGATGGCATTAAACAAAATATAACCGTATTAGATAAGGCTAAGGAGTTTGTAAAAATGCCCTTAACTTGTCCGACGTGTAAAAAATCTATGAAACATCGCAATGATAAGAAGATGTATAAAATACATGGATTTTGTTTTGACTGTACCATAAACTTCGAACATGACCTCAGACAAATTGGAAAATACGAGGACTACGCAAGAGCAATGGTGACCGGTAATATGAAGGTCTTTGCGATAGATTTAGAGAACGCAGTTATCGATATGTTAGAAGAAGGCGTAGGTAGCTTTGTGACAGAACAAGGAGATATTGAAGACTGGGGCCATGCTAATAAAACACCACAATTAGAACTACTAAAGAGAGTAAAGGAGTATAGAGAGCAGGTAGAGGGACTTTGACATATTTATTATAGAAAAGAGCTACGTCATAGTGAACTCCATTGTCAAACTTTTTAGTAAAATGAATTTAAAATTACTTGTGGCATCTATATCCGCATCTCTAACTTTCGTAGCTTGTCATATCTGGCAATTAACTCTTGAAAACTTTGAGCAATATCTAGCAGTAGTAGCTGTTATCTCTCTAGATGGATTTTTCGGCGTAATAGCCGGAGTAAAGAGAGAAGGATTTAAAACACACAAGGCACTCAAGATGTTAAAAACATTATTTGCCTGGATTACAATCCTTACAGCATTAATCCTTATCGAAAACGGCATAAAAGGTACCTTCTGGCTATCAGAAACATTCCTACTACCTTTTATAGTAATCACACTAGCCTCCATCGTAAAGAACGCAAATCTAGCAGGATTTATCGACTATACACTAGCCAATCAAATTTTAGATAAACTCGATACACATAAGGGAGAAAGGATTTCAAGAAAGAAAAAATAGTGACTGAAAAAAGTTTTAATAAGAAGAAAGTCCCTTCGGACATGTATGCCTTGATGAGAGAACTTCTTGAAGAACTCATCAACGAAAGGACAACTACCCCACAAGATTCAGATATTAAAGACAGACCCGGCACTCAACCAAAAAAGTACTACAAGGGTCTATCAAAGTCTACAAAGGCAGCAAGAGACACACACTTCAAGACCAATAAAAACTACTCCCCAGCTCCTGGAGATAAAGGATCTAAGACTAAACCTTCCAAGCATACGGAGAAATTCAAACAAATGTTTGGAGAGAACTATAAGGAGGTAATTAGGGAGATGGTAGTTAAAGTTGTAGAGAATAAGGTAACTAAGGCGTTAAAGAATAAAGCGGAGAAAGCTAATGCTCCAATGTCTGCTCTAAGAGCTATTTATAATAAAGGATTAGCAGCCTGGAAGACAGGTCACCGGCCTGGAGCAGGCCAGCATCAATGGGCAATGGCAAGAGTAAACTCAGTACTAACAGGAGGTCCTGCTAGAAAAACTGATAAGACTCAATGGGAGCAAATTAAAAAGCATAGGAGCAAAAAGAAGAAGAAATGAAACTAGGTAGACTCGTCTGTGAAGCAGAGTTTAAATGCCCTGCTCCTACTCAAGATATTGACCTTAATCTAGAGAATAGAAATAAGGCATTTAAAGAATATATGTATGGACCTTCTGATCCGAGATTGGATCTAAAGGAAGGAGTAACCGTAGCTGATCTTGACTTCGAAAACCTAGAAGACAGTCAGTTCAAATCAGAAGAGGAGTTAAAAGACTCCCCCAACTATAAATATTGGAAGCAGTTACAGGAAGTATACAATGCAGATAACCTAACTGCTGCCCTTAAACAGAGATGCGGAAACTGTGCAGCATTTGTTGTTACAAGTAAGATGAAGGACTGTATTAAAAAAGGTATTGGAGATAGTTACGGAGAAGAAACAGTTGTCGCCGGTGAAATCGGATATTGTCAATTTTTAAAGTTTAAATGCGCTGCTGCTAGAACATGTGAGGCATGGGTAGGCGGTGGACCAATCAAAGATCAACAATGAAAATTACGAAAGCAGAAATTAAGCAAATCCTTTTAGAAGAAGTAGGAGGATACATCTTCGACAAAGAAGGTAAAATCACCCCAGCCAACCTTCAACAGGCATTAGATGCTCTCTTTCAAAGATTAAAAGATGAAGATAAGGCTGAAGATTCTAAGAACGAAGCTACTGATGAAGAGTTAACTGAAGGTATCGGTAAAGATTATTTAGATAAAGTTGCTAGAGAATACTTTATGGAAAAGGACTTCGATTCAGCTGAAGTAAAACCTAATGCTAACGATGTGGCAGCTTATATTGGTGAAACTGAGACTGATGAAGTAGATGAATTAGAATTAGCTGATTGGTTATATGAAAATGACTACAGCCTAAAAGAAATAGCAGAATATCAGTTTGAAGAGGAAAAATATAATTTTGATAAAATGAGAGGAGCTGGAGAATATGACAGTTCAATTATCATTTATAAAGTAGTAGATAGAACGGGTATCCAAATCCCTATTCCTGGAGAAAAAGGAAAAAATTACCCATTCCTCTCCGGTACGGATAGAGGCTCTCTTGACGGTAACTACCCTCTACTTGAAGAAAAACATGTAAAGCTACTCAAGAGTATATCAGATATATTCGAACCTGTTGGACCTAAACCTAGATATGAGTATTTCAAGACTAAGAACGAAGCT
>Ga0075480_10000348_pt1 | contig 26671 bp, 21 predicted proteins | sample DEB08_DNA_7_FD_81590 | JGI IMG/M metagenome (GOLD analysis project Ga0075480, IMG submission 81590) | Aqueous microbial communities from the Delaware River and Bay under freshwater to marine salinity gradient to study organic matter... | ecosystem: Environmental > Aquatic > Marine > Coastal ... | reverse complement strand
GGAGATGAAACCTTAGAAGAGGCTGCAAGAAGAATCTTTGTTGATGAGACTGGTATCTCCCCTGCATATTTAAGCCAGTTTAGGTCTTATAGCGATACCAAAAGAGATAAACGGGTAGTTAATCAACGAACTGGGCAGAAAGCACGAGTGGTCACTACTGCGTTTACTGCTATTTACACAAGTGATGAAGAGTTGCAGTTAGATGAAGAGAGTGAAGATATTAGATGGTTTAAGATTCCAAGGCGTTATTTCAGTAGATATATACCAGAAGATATGGCTTTTGATCATCATGATATTTTGTTAGAGGCATCAAACAGACTTAGAATATCATTGGAATATAGCGGTTTAGCGACTCGTTTCTTGCCTGAACACTTTACATTGGGTCAAATTCAGGATATTTATGAGATTATTTGGGAGGTAGAGTTAGATCCAGCAAACTTTAGAGAGAAACTCACCAATGTTGAAGGATGGATAAAAGAATCTAAAGCTGGCCCTAAAGATGCTGAGCCTAGAAGAGGAAAGCCTCCAACATGGTATAAAGAGCATGATATTCCACAGTTTGATAGGATGATAACAAACCCTAACGGTGCTGTTATCAGAGAAAAAGAGTCTGAATATCAAAAAAACTTAGATAATTTAACTGGTGAGATACCTGTTGTAAAACCTACTTAATTTCTTCTTTAATCTCGTTTGCTATTTTTTCTATTAATTTTAAATCTTTATTTGTTTCCCAATCTTTCGGGGCTATTTCCACGCTATGAATAGAACTAGCAATAGATAGCACTTGATCTTTAAACGCCTTATCTTGATATTTTTTTTCTATTTTAAAAGCAATCTGACATACAGCATGCTCAATTGGTCCCATTATTCTTACTCCTTTTATTTGTTAACTTCTCATTTATAAAATCTATCTCTTCTTCTAAGAAGGCACTATGTCTACCAAAATCTTCAATAGACGAAATTATCTCTTTCAAACTATAAATAGTGTCGTGTAGTTTTTCAAAATCTATAAATTTAGCTTTTCCTTCTAAACTTGTGAGGTAATTTTGTGCATCACTGTGTTTATTTAACCTTCTCATAATACGTACTACACTTTCTATATTCTCTTTGTTTCTAGATAGGGCAGATAGAATCAAATAGCAATCTAAGGCTTTTTCTAGCTCATTCTTTTTGTTAATACCTGTTGCTAATTTTTCAGAAATTTCAGCCCAACCTTTGTATATCAACTTTAAAGATTCTTTAAAAACTTCTTCTTTTTTTATACTTTTTTCTTTTATATTAATTACAAAGCGTTTAGTAAATTCAGCAATAGTTTCATTAATTAAAGAAATAGTATTTGTATCTGGAGTATTTATATCCTTCAAGCTTTCAAACCATCTGTTTACAAGTCGCTCAAAGGAAGGGTTCAGTACATCTAAATTACTAGTTCCTGAAAGTGTTAGGTTTTTAAAAAGCTCACTCGATTTTAAAATACTATTTAGATTCTCAACGTTTTCTGTATCTAATTCTTTTAAAACAAGCGCTGTTTTAAATTTTTCTATTTTTGAGGTAAGAATTTTAAGATCATGGGATAAAGATTTCTTAAAATAATTTAGCTTTGCTAACTCATTTAGGCTTTTATCAATTATTCTTCTAAAATCTCTATATTCATCATATTTGTCACTCAAGAGAATTGAATTTAAAAATGTAACAGTCTTTAAAATCTGAACATTGCAATATAGGTTGTTCTCAATTTCATGTTCATGGAAAGCCTTTTTAGATATTTGCAATAAAGATAGTGTTTCATTCTGTACACTTTGTGGGTTGTCGTAAATGCTTTTGCTTATCTGTTCCATTTTTTTTATGATAAATTCCTCTTTTGATGTGTTTTGGCTCAACTCTTCAATCAATTGATCTTTAGATGAAATGATTGAGAACATTTCATCTATTTCTGCACCATTAGTGTTTCCAAACAATTGTTCAACATAGCTTCTATACCCAATATTTTTATCCATAGATGCTTTTTTAACTTCTGGTGTTGTTGGGTTAATGTCTAGAAGTATCAACATATCAGTAGCTCTTGAAACAGCAACCCTTAACCTGTCTATTTTTGTTCTTAAATTTTCTAACTTTCTTTTGTTTGCTTTAGCTGATTCAATATCTCTAAATATTTCTTGTAGGTATTTCCCAGCATCCATTATTGCTACTGTTCCAAAATCTAAGCCTTTTACTCTCTCTGTTGTATAAATTAACTCTGCAGCAGGTGAGGATAGATACTTATTTGGAATATTGCCCCCTGGATAAATACATGCAGCTGATGGTAGTTTAGAGATAGCATCAGAAATCTCACTCAGTTCTTGTAAGTTTGATGCTGAATAATAAATAACCCTACCATATCGTTCCTTTACATTGCTATCATATTTTTTTACAGAAGGTCTAGTTTTCTTGTCTATGTTTCTGTAAAGGTCTTGTGTAGAGTGAATAATTTTTGCAATTTGTGTAGGAGCTCGCAGACTTTTCTCTAAATTGAATTCTGATATTTTGTCTTTTTTATTTTCTAAATTTTGAATTTTTGCTTTTGAATTTAATAATCTATTAAAAGCTTTCCATTTAAAAGCAGATGGTTTTACTGTTTGTGACTCGTCACCGGCAATGACTATTTTTGTTTTATCACCCAATGACTTTGCATACAGTAGTAGTAAGAAACACTCTACTTGTGTTAAGTCTTGAACTTCATCAACAAGAACTACTTCCACATTCTCAAGGGTTTGTGGAATTTTTAATTCATTTTTAAGAAACAAGTTAACTAATTCCCTTGCAGCGATCAAGCTTGGAAAAAGTTTTGATTCTTTTTTGTCTCTAAATATATTATTTAATATTGTTTTTGGTATTTTTGAAAATTTTTTTATCTCTTGTTCTCTTTTTTTGTAGTTTTCAAAAATAGTTTCTCTCTGAGTTTCAAGATTTTTATCATATAGACCAAACGCTTTTGAATAAAGTTCATGGTATATAGCAGTATTGTTTTTTTTGTCTTCTTTGTTAGCCCATGACTCAAGGTTCATTTTTTGAGAAGTAATAAAGTTATTGAATTCGGCTTCTGCTTCTAGGTGGTTATTGTGAATTTTTTCAAATACATTAAAACTTAATTTATTTATTTTTGCAAATTCCAATATAAAGTCGTTGAAAGTGTATACGGTTCTGTCTTTTATTATGTCTTGCTTTGCTTCAAACCAAATATTTGCCCTCGAGCCGAGATAGTTGCTGTAAGTTAAATAAATCTGTTTTTTATTCTTGTATGTGTCAGACTTTTTTAATAACGCAATTGTTTTGCCAGTACCTGGAAAACCCTCAATAATTGTTATATTGGAATTTGATCTGACTATCTGGTTTTGCTGATCTGTTAAGGCTTGGTAATTTTCTTTATCAGTATCAATTCCCTTCAAATCTAATGCGCTCCATTTAGTTTTCCCCCCTGGATGTAAATCGTACTTAGTGTCGTCGTGGTCACGTATACTTCTAATTAAGATTTCATTATTACTTAGCCCAATCTTTTTTCCATAAGATTTCTCACCTGAAGTAAACCATAAATACTTGTCCTTGCCATTTGATCCTCCGCCTAAAGGAAGTCTGAACCAACCCTTTGCTTTACCGGATACAGATTTTATTTGTGGCAATCCTGAGCCATAAATTAATAATTGTTCGTAATAGTAATTTCTTTTATTTAGTGAACTTGGTTTTAACTCTTTTTTATTGCCTTTTTCTATTACATCATTATGTATATATAGCTTTTTTGGCTGTACTTTGGCCATATATTTATTTTAAGATTTTTGTTAAGAGCCAGCAAACAGTTTTTTTGATGAAAAAACTTTTTTCTTTTTGAAATTTTTTTTAGTTTTTAATAAAATCCAAATTATGGAAGAAGATAATTTAAATGTAGATGGATTTGAAGATGGAGAACTTCTCAATGCAGTTGAATCACAGGATTTAGATAGTAATTCCGACTCTACAATACACACCAGCTGGGGAAGTTTAGATGAAGAAATTTATGAAGCAAATTCAGATAGTGAAATCTATTCTTCATCTATTTATGATTCAGAAGATGATAACTATTTTGAAGATGGTCCAGACGTATATTGGACAGAGTAATTTTTATAAAAAATTTATTTGAGTGTTATTCGGTCACCGTTTTTAGTAAGTATAGTTTTTCCTATTCCTATATTTTCGCTTAATTTTTGAATATAAATTGCTTTATCATGGCCAGCGTGAGCAGGGATAATAATTTCAGGGTTTATCATATCAAGCATTTTTTTATGATCTTTTAATCCTGCATGCCCTGATGCATGTACATCTTTTATTATGTTCAAACCTTTATTTCTCATCTTGGCTTCAAGCTCAGAGAAAGAAGCTTGATTTAGTTCTGTTGGGATTACTGAAGATGAAAATAACATTATATCTTCTTTAGAAAAAGAGAAATCAAACCAGTTGTCTAGAATTCTAGAAAGTACGGAAAACTCTTCGCCCTGATGACCAGTACAAATCAAAAAATACTTATCCCTATCTGCATATACGTTTTCAAGTAAATTGTTTATTTCTTCAAATCTACTTACTATCGTTGTGCCACTTTTTAAGTCAGTAATATTTAATTCACGAGCAAGGCTTGAGTGGGTATTAAGGCTCCTACCGAGCAAGCAAACTTTTCTTCCAAGCTTTTGACCTGTATCAACTAAAGTTTTTAATCGAACAATGTGGGAGCTAAATGTAGAGGTAATGATTGTCTTATTTGTTGTATCGAGATGTGAAAAAATATTTAGCATCTCTTTTTTCACATCTTCTTCCGACGGAGTTTCAATGTCATAATCTGCATATAAAGATTCTAAAATTAGACACTTTACACCTTCTTTACCAAGTTCTTTTAAACGCCTGTAATTTGGTGGATTACCTAGCTGAGGTTGTTCATCAAATTTGTAATCAACAGCATAAAGCACAACTCCATAAGGTGTGTGTATAGCGAGAATGGCTGAGTCGGGAATTGAGTGAGTAACTTCAATAAACTCAACAGTTATCTTATTACTCACCTTGTACTTTGAATTTAATTCAAATGTTTTTAGGGATATCTTATTGTTCTTAAAATATCTGCTAAACCCTGTATTCTTAATCTCTTTTTTTAGAAAAGCTATGGTGTATGGTGTTCCAAGAATTTCTATATTTTTAAAAAACTTTGCACCATACGGAATAGCACCTACATGATCTAGGTGTGCGTGAGAAGGAATGATTGCTCTTACAGTACTGAGGTGTTCTTGAACGCTGTAGTAATCAGGTACTGCATCAACTTTTAGTAGTTCATCATAGTAAGTATTGCTGTTTGAATTTTGATTTGAATTTTGGAACTGAACATAGTTGTCCATAGTTAATCCCATATCAAGAATTACTGAATCGTTATCTACTTTGATAAGTATGCTGTTTCCCTCTACTTTGGAATACCCTCCAATTGGGAAGATTTCAATCATAAAAGTCTAACTTCGTATTAATAACTCTTTATTAACTCCATACTGAGATTTTGGTCTACACCAGTGATCTTCCAGAGCTCGAGTTCTACTTTAGGGTCTGATTCTACCTCAAGTTTAAATAGTGATCCTTCTTTGAGAGAATTATTAAACACCTCTTTATAAGAAGGTTCGAAATTAGACAACACTTCTCCAATAGTCAAATCATGCTCTTTGAGATGGGTGTCTACCTCTCCTGCAAATTTTTTAAGAGAAAATATTTTTGGGGTGTCTTTCAAAATAGTCATAAATAGATCTCCTAAAAATTTAATCTTTTCTTCTTTTTCTTTGTACTTGTTGACTTTTTCAAGCTCTCTAGTTAAGTCATCTAATGTTGCCACAGATATTTCTCGTATAATTTCGTTAGAGACTTGGAATCTATGTTTTACAATATTCCATAGAAATCCATAATTCAGATCATCATTTTTATTTAAAAAAGTATTTTGCCCAAACTTGAGTTGCTGCAGAAGTTCTTTTCTATGATCATCTGTAAGTTTTGCAGTATGTTTAAATTCAACAACAAAAGGTTGGGACACTTTACTGTCTTTATCTGCAAAAAAAGTGAAATCTGGTTTAATGCCTTCTTTCCAAGTTAACCCAAATATCTCTCTATGAAAATTTAGCTCTCTTAGCATAGGAAGTTTTTTTTGAATAAACCTAGGGCCTAAAACTTGTTGTAGGTCTTCTTCTACTAGATAATCGTGACCTAATACTTCGTCATGTAGCTCAGCTCCTACTTGTGTTAAGTAGTCACCAAACTTTATTAATTCTTTGATGTTTTTGTCTTCTGTCATTGCTTTTTAAATAATAAAAATAATTTTTGGTAGATGCAATTTATTTTTGATTAATTATGTGGTAAAAATTTTATATGCTTTATTTACCGTGTCCTAAATGTAATGGTGAACTTCAGGTTAGGGTTGCAAAAAGAGGGCCTAAAGCAGGATTTGAATTTTATGGATGTGATAATTTTCCACTTTGTAAATTTACTGCTGAAAAAACAAATGTTGTTGATTTAGTCAAAAAAGAAATCTTTAAAAAACGAATTCCTACTCAAGATTCAAAATACTGGACTAAAGAACATTTATCTAAATTATCTAAAAAGGAAATTAGATTTTTAGCATCAATTAATGACGTGTCTTTTGATAAACAAGATGATATAAATGATATCGTTGAAGGATTGCTATCGTTGAATAACTTTGAACTATTTCAACTTCAAAATAAAGACTGGTGCTTTATGTATAATATTCCATCTGATTTTTTTTCAGGATTTAAATTGATACATAATTTTAAGAGTAAGTTTCTTAATACTAGTGATAAAAAGTTTGAAGTTATAAATAATAGTGGAGTTGTGGGGGGTATTTTCAAAGCTTCTAGTTCAAAAGTATTATTAGAGTTTAATGACAACTACCAAATAAAAAATGAATCCGGAAATATGATTGTACTGATGCTAAACCAAGAAAATAAGTCAGCCTTAGCCCAAGTAGTTAATCCTCAGGTTATTAATAGCAAAAACTTTTCTGACTTTTTATTGACCATAGAAAATTAAATCTTCTAACTCTTTTTTATCCATATTGTTAAATAAAGTGTCATAGTCAGATTTATCATTTAATTTTTCAACAACACCTTCAAATACTGCTTTTTTTTCTTTAAGTATGTTTTGCAATCTTTCATCTATTGTGTTTTTAATTACAAAACTAGTAATAAAAACTTCTTTTTTTTGACCAATTCTATTCACCCTATCTCTTGCTTGAAGGTTGATTGAAGGATTCCACCACTCATTAAAAAAAATAACGTTGTTTGCTTCAACAAGTGTGAGACCAACTCCAGCTAATTGTATTGAAGCTAACAATACATTTGCTTTTTCTGAAGCCTTAAATTCTTTTATTACGTCTTCTCTGTCTTCTTTAGACAACTTGCCTGTATAGAGAAGCGGTTTTGTAATAGATTTAAGTTCAGAATTTAACAACTCAAGGGGAGAAACTTTAAAACTAAAAATGACAATCTTTTCATTCTTTTCTAGTGCACTTTTTACAAGCTCTATAGTCTTGTCTACCTTAGAGCTTGATGATGTCTCTAGGTGAAAATCGCATACTTTCCTAAGTTCAGTAAGAACTTGTAAAGGGTTCATCTTTGATATACCTGTTTTATATTCCTTGACTATTTTTTTATATTCTTCCTGTTGAAAAGAGTTCAAATTTAACAATATTTTCTCTTCATGCAGTGCAGGTAAATCTGATAATATATCCGCTTTACTTCTTCTTAATATGTACTGTTTTGATAAAGATCTAATTTCTCTTTCAGATAGCTTTTTATCTTCTAGTATCACACCGGAATTTTGACTAAGAGTTAATAAGTTTATAAGATCGCTTTTTGAATTCTCAACTGGTGTTCCAGTAAGCAACCAGAGGATGTCTTTTTTCATTTTTTTAATTGATTTATACATGTCAGTTTTAGGACTTTTTAGGTTTTGAGCTTCATCTGCAATTATTAAATCAAAATTAAAATTAAGAACATTCGCTGGTAATAATTTTATTTGATCATACGTAGTTAAGTAAACATGATTATTTCCCAATATTATATTCCAAGCTTCTTCACGAATTTCTGCTGACGGTGTTCCAACTGAAACCAATAAATTAGGTGCCCATAAATTTAACTCTTTTAGCCAATTCCCAATTAATGGTCCTGGTGCAACTATTAAAGTATTAACGATAGTTCCCTTTTTTGTTAAGTCGTTTAATGCAGTTATAGCTTGAGCTGTTTTACCAATGCCCATATCATCAGCGAGTATTTTCAAAGGCAAATCTTTTTTTAACCAAGTAACACCATATTTTTGATAATTGTATAAATCTGGGACTGTGTCGGGGTTCTTAAAAAAGTAATAGCTAATTCTTTGATTTTTACTTCTTTGAAGTAGGAAATAATTATCAATCTTACTAGTGAAAGCAGCTGGATTAAGGGGAGTGTATTTTTCTAAGTCCATATTGAACAAGTGATCTTTTTGTTCATCACCCAATATTGAGGCTATTCTTTCTAGAATTAAAGGATTTTCTACTCTTTCTTTATCTAACATTACGAGTAGCTTTTCTTCACTAAAACTAATATTGATTTGAGAATTTTCGTTCATTGTTTTAGTATAAACTGCGATAATGACAAGTTTTAGTGTTAACTCTCATCCTGCTTTAAGAAATTCTTTAAATATTGAATCACTCTATCCTTACTTGGCTACAAATGTAAGAACAAAATTAAAAAAATATAAAACCATAGAAAATTTACTAATTGATATTCATGAAAGAAATACGACTTTAGATGAATCAGAAGAACTAGCAGTTATTGATGAAATCTTAAGAATAGATAAAAGTATGATTAATTATTTTACTGGCACGTTAAAAAATAAAAATCTTACTTATCTGAGTGATCGTTATGATTTTAAATCCTTAGAAGTAGAAAATGAGTTTCTTTTGAATCAATTAAAAAACATAGATGACTACACAAATACTGAATCGTTAATAAATTTGGTTAACAATGCACTAATTGGTCTTGATGAGAAGTTAATATTTTTAAATTTTGTTAATGCCCAACTTGTAAATTATATTAACTCCAATAAAAAGTCGAGTACTTATTTGAGAAGACTAAAAAATTTTGATACAACTAAAGGGTTTCACTACCTCAAGCAAAAAGTAGATTTAATCAGCATGCCTACGTTTGCTCACATTGAAAAAGATTTTGAAAAAGAGATCCTAGAATTTTTGAAGAATATTAATGATTTTGGAATTACTAACTCAGTCCATTTAATTAGCTTAAACAATGAAACTTTAAAATTTATTAATAGAATTGACTCAAAATTAATATTTAATTTAAACAGAGTACTTAATTAGAAGCTTTTGCTTTTTGCTTTTCGATGTATTTCCACCAATCATCGAATTCTTCATTTGAAGCTGGTGGGCTTATCCATACCCTTACTTCATCTTTAAATTCTTGAAGGTCTTCTTTGTCTTCTATGTAATAATGTCCAGATATATATCTAAGTAATTTTTCAACTACAGGCATTACTTTTGATCTATCTACAGGTCGCATTACCCAACTTTCGCTTTGAGCTGTTACATTTTTTACTAGCATAAGCCCCCTAAAAGGTGGAGCGAATAGGTCCCAGTCAATTTTACCTATAGGTTTCCATGCATTTTTTATATTTGTTTTAGTAAATGTTGTATCAGTAATACCTTTTCTATCAAGAAGGCTTCTTAAATACTTTGCAAAAGGTATTTGGACTATAGGCCTAAGAAGTGCGTGGTTTTGGACATCATCTTTATATCCCTCAATGTATCCATCATATAGATTGTCTCTCATGAGTGTAAGGTCTTTTTCTAAATCTGGCACTAATTCTGTTATTACTTCCCAGTAAAGTTTCAGTTCATCATAAAGCGAATCTATAACTTCTTGTTCAGGCCTTACTCCCATAAAGTTGTTTTTAAATTCAGAGCTGCCCCACTTTACATTCTTTTCTTCTCCTTGAACCCAAACACTAAATTCTTTATCAGAACCTGCTTCTGTCTTGTATGTTCCCGTTCCTTCAGTTCTAGGCGGGCTTGTAAGTAAGAGAATATTCATGTCGTATAGCTTGTCTAGTGTAGTGAAAAAAGGTTCTCCAGAAGCTATAGATTTACTTCCTCTTTGGTTGGTCTTGACTTTTTCAATGTAAGCATTCATCTCTTCATTAAGCTCTGCGCTAAAGTAGGTTCCGTCCTCAATTAATTTTCTTGTAAGTATTGCAAAAACGTCATCTTCGTCCATAATAATGTCGGATACTTTGCCAGTTGGTTTTGCATATCTGTTCAAGTGTCCAAAAACTCTCCTGTATTTTTGAGTAAATTCTTCTGGAGTTAGACCTTCGGGTTGAACCAATAAAATTAAGCTAATTTGGTCTTTTTCAAAATCTCTTGGAATAATTCCGTCAAAGTCTTCATCAGTTAGAACATAATTAATCGCTGCCATTCTATGTTGACCGTCTAACGCATAATATTTTTGCTCTCCATCAAATTTAATTGCACCATATACTTCACTAAAACTATCATCAAAAATATCTTGTCTTGTATTGTCGATAGGTGCAGGTATCCAACGAGGGTCGCCCCCTTCTACTGCTATAACTAAAGAATTAAAAAACCTCTCGTTATCAGGTCGAACTAAATACCTACCAATTGAATACTTTGCTCTACTTTCATCTATTTCTCTTTGACGAGCAGCGCTTAATGTTGAGTCTCTAAACAAATCTCTTGCAAAATCAATATTTGAATTTAATTCTCCTACTCTCATTACAATTTGAAAGGCTTCCCAGTTGCCAAATTTAAATTTCATTGCTGGATAAATGTTCATGAATATAAATCTACTTTCTTAAATTTAAAAAAGCAAGAAAGACTTTGGACTCGATCATCTTTTTTACTCATTTTCCAAATAATCTATTTCTAGCCTAATGCCTGGTACATCATTTGATGTAGGGCCAAAGCAGTCAATTAATATACTTTCTAATTCCGCAACATATTTTTTATTTACCTCAACAAATTGAAACATCGGTTCGTTATCCCACAGTTTGTAAACTTGTCGAGCTTTCTTAACTTTGGGCATAGCTTGAGGACTTAAGTGATACATAAACCTGTCACGAATACTTTCTGATGCTTTACCAACATAGATTGGAGAGAAAAACTTTTGTGGGACAGGTATGTCTGAAGGGGGCCTCACACAAATTATATACACCCCAGAAGATGTAGGTATTCTGTCCTTATAAAATTTATCAAAAGGGGTAGATTTCCATTTTAAATCTTTGTCAGAAGTAAATTTTCTAAGGTTTTGCCAGGGTGCTACATCTAACGACCAGCCGTGTTCCATAATTCTATTCTATATATGACAAGCTAAGCAAGGAGGGGTGTCATCATCAGAATCTAAAACATTTTCCAGAACACTAGCTAAATTACTATTGTTGTTTGTAACAGAGAGTTGTTTTTTCACTTTTTCATTATGTTTTTCAATAATTTCGTCTTTTCTTTCAAGCAACTCAGTCAAGGTTTCCTTTCCAGTCCAAGTAAATTGCTTTTCTGAAGCCGTTGATTCGAAACCTACTTTATTTTCATAATCTAATGCTTTTTGGAATAAATCAGGATGTCTCTCAGCAAGTTGCACCCATTCATACTGTCTCTGAAAAAAGCAGAAGTAACAACCTGATCTCGTTCTCCATTCATAATATTTTGGAAGTCCAAGGCCTGAGTCTTCAAGAATTTTGAACACGTCATCTCTTGTTATGCCGTCTTCTTTAAACGGATAAACCGGCTTTATATTTTTCTTTGATGAAATATAACCTTCTCTATTTTCATCAGCACGAATTCCAATATAAGATATTGCTTCATCTTCTCCAACCCACATCTCAAATGGTTTAATTTTTAAGTTTGGTGTACACCATCTGAGCTGAGCTGATGGAAGTAATCCTTTATTTACCCACATCCAGTGATCGAAATCTCTATCTGCATTAAGCATATCTATTGGTTTACCTAAAAGAATTTCTAATTTCTTAATATATTCATAAGTTTCTGGAAGCTCTTTGCCCGTATCGCAGAAGTAGTATTCCATATCAGGAACCCTGTCTTTCATATAAACAGCTAATGCGGAAGAGTCTTTACCTCCGCTGAGTCCTAATACGTGCCTAACCATTTTTTTTCTTAATCTCTTTTTTAGTTTCTTTCTTTGATTTTAACTCTTTTTTAAGACTTTTTTTGTCTCCAACCATATCACTGGTTAAATAGGCAATTAACTCCTCATAAGAAAACTGATTTTTATCAACTAGGTCTTTCACTTCTTCTAAGGAGGTCTGTAATTCATTTTCAAACTCTTGATTAATATCTACAATTTTATAATCTTCATTTCCTTGCTGATCAGTAGTTGTTATGCGAACTGCTTTATAACCCTCTTTGGCGTTTCTTTTTTCAACATACAATGACTCAATCCTTAGGATTTTGTTGAATAGCAGCCTGTAAGATTCTTTAAAGTTTTTAAAGTCATCATCGTCCCATGTAATAGCAGGTCTACCTGAAGTTGCTAAGGCTATTGCTGACAACCAGTCTTCTCTGTTGTAGGAATCTTCCTGAAAGTACATAAACAAAGGTTTTAAATTTTTATCTATGTTGACTTCAGATAATCTATTTGAAATAACTTTTAACTCAGCCCTAACATCGTTAAACTCTTTAATTTTTGTCGGTAAGCAATCTCTAAGTACTTTTTCAATGTCTTCTAATAATTTAGGATATGAATTTGTTACTTCTGATAGGTTTTTTTCAAGTTTTTTTGCGAATTTTTTCACAGTTGCTTCAGAGACGGTCTTTGACTTTAGAAAAGAGTTCATTCCTAATGCCTGAGGCATTTTTTCAAACAATAATACTTCTGGCTCTCTGCTCATTAATACTGCATTTCTTAATTGTTGAGCATCCTTTGAAATTAATTTTGTTTTTCGTGAGTAATCAGGAAGGTTATTAAAACTTCTTACAATTGGGGCAATAATACTGAGTGTCGAGGCATTTCTTATGTTCTCTAGCTCTTTAAGGCCAAGGTCTTTAATTATGATATTTGTAATTTCATCAAGTTTTTTATTATCTTTAATTAGTCGAATAAAAAATTTGTCAGGTCTTTTCAACATTTTTTCAATTGTCTGAATAGTTAAATCAGGTACATATTCATTTTCCTGATAAACCGCAATGCTATTTTTATTAATAAAAAGATACACAACTAAGAACAGGTCTATTACACCCTCTCTCATTCCAAATGGTGGGAGAAGCAACAATTCTCGTAGCTTGTCTAATGTGATTTTTTTATTAACTTTCTTTAGTTCTTTATCTAGAGTTTTCCATGCAGTTCCTTTGAACCCCTGAGATTGAAATTTACTATCAATATCTTTTTTTGTGTTAGAGGGTTTTTTTAGTTTCCACTCAGAATTAGCTTTGTCGTAAGTGTGAAAGTTTCCTGAGATTCTATTAAAAATTGAGTAGTACATTGAAACTTCTGGACCAAAACCTTCTAAGTTGAAGTTCTCTTTTGTTGGATATGTAATCATGTGCTCTAAAAGGTTTCTTCTAGCTGCTGTTCCTTGTGAGCTCAATTTATTTTGCTGAAGCATGTCATTAAATAAAATAAAATTGTCTTTATAAGTCTCGTCAGACAATTTTGAAATTGCTTCGGATAGATCTTTAGAGGTAGTAATTTCTGTTTTTTTGTCTTTAATGTACCATTTGACTTCTTTACCTAATAGAGAGTAGAAATCTTGAAGATATGAATTTATCTGTAAATTTATATTTACAAATCGTCTTTTTAATTCCAGTGATGCAACTTTGTCAATGTCATAAGTTTCTGTATTTTGAATTAAGTGCTCAATAGAAGCCCTCTCAATTGCTAGCTCTCTTATTGGACCTAAATTTTTTGTAAAACCTCTTAAAATAGGCTTGTTTAAATTTGTAACGGTAGGAACATCTTTTACAGCGAGTTCTGAGGTTGAAACTATCAGAATTAATCCATCAAACTTATGATTTTCTTTTAACAGTTCTTTAAGTTCATCTTTAGATTCAATTAAATAGGTTTGAAAAAACCTAAGTATTCCAAAATTGTGAAAGTGCCTAACAGCAACAGCATTAGAGAAGATTTCAGTTGATGGAAGAAGAGATTTTAATGGTTCAAGAGTAAATTTATTTCTAACTGTAGATAGGGTTTGCTCAATATCAACATCAGAACCTTGCCAAAGTTTATACTCTTTAGAGTATCTCCTGTAAGTGACTATTTTACTTTTAATAATCTCTTCAATTTCGTTCTTTGTTTCTTTTTTAGATTTATCAAGTGCGAATGATAAGTAATCAATATTTGTTTTTATGTCATAGGACTGTGAGAGGATATTTAAACCTGCTACAGCCTCAATAAGCAACATATTTTCTGACTTCGCTTGAGATAAATTATTGATAATTTCTGCAGTTGTAGGATCTACATTTCCTAAGGTACCTTCTTGATAGCCTTTTGTTAGAAAGAAATTGCACACATCAGAAAACGTAATATATTGCTTACCTCTTTGTTGGAGGATTTTTCTATATGAGCCAGGTTCATCACTCAAGATAAATGAAAAAAGTGACCTATCACTTTGCCCAAATCTATTTGAAAAGTCAATTAAAGCTATTGCTGCTAAAGGATGGAAGTTAATTAATTTTTTAATTCTTGTTGCAGATAATTTAATTAACTTTTCAAGACCAGCTTCTTTCCACTCTTTAGAGAATTTCGTAGCTAATTTAGTATCAATTTTTTTATTTGTATCAATATATTTTTCAAGTAAGCCACTTAGAACATCTAAATTGTGATCTAATCCTTCTAAAAATGAGATATCTTCAAATCTACCATGCACTTTTGCCCATTCTTTTTTCTGTGTAAAAGAAAGTGAAATCGAGTAGTCAGTAAATGACATATGTTGAAGTGTTATTAATATTGAATTTTTATTTTTTGAAGACGAAATCTCCTCCGCAATTAATTGCATTAAATAAAGATCCTCTGATTCAGGTTTTTCTGCTGAAAATTCCAAAAACTTTCCGAATTCATCAATAATAATTAACAATGAAGATGTCTTCATAACTTTCTTTAAAAGTGCCATCACATTTGTAGTAGTCCACTTTTTTGGTTTTGAGTATTCTGTGTTTTCAAAATGCTCTAATAGCGCATCTCCAAAAGAAGACACTAAGTCTCTTTTTTCACCTACAACCGGTATGTATACAAATCCTTTTGTTGAAACTCTGTTTTTAGTTCGTACTTGTAATAATTTATCGTATAGATGTTTGTTGTGTTTCTCTAATTTCTGTGAACTAGTTTTATAGTTAGTAGAGTTAGCACTGCCTAGTAGAGACCGTAATAAAATAGCAAAGCTTGATTTTCCTGTTCCGTAAGGTCCTGTTATTGAAAATGCTTTTGTGGAACCTCTATCATTTACTGAATCTAAAATCCTGTTCAGCGCGTCTGCTGATTTTTCAGAAAATATATACGCATCAAGCAAAGAAAGAAAGTCCTTGGAGTTTTGAATATTTGAAGATTTGTTAAAAGTTTGATTCATGATTTAAATAAACTTTCTAAAGATAGCTTTTCATAATTGTTAATTTTCAATGTTGATGTTCCTAGAGTTTGATCTAAAACAATACTTCCTGGTTGCTGTTTAAGAAAGTCTTCTAAATACTCTTGTATTGAGCTACCAGACAATTTAAATATTCTTCCGGGAGAATTTTCATCTACAGCTAATCTTCGAACTGTAACTGATTCCAAATTATTTAATGCCATATACTCTTTACATGCCCACACGATTACCTCAGAAGTAAGGCTTGGTTTTTTTCCCACTATAAATTCATACTTGCTGCTACCTAAATGTGTAAGAAGTCCTAGTTCTGAAAATGGAGAAATAAGTCCTTCATCAAAATTGTCTTTTTTGTTACTTGAGTACATTCCGAAAAAGCAGAGTGCATCTTTCTTTATTGAGCCGATTGTGTAGTTACCAAGAATTTCTTTATTTGCATTAGAAAATTCATCAATAAACTCAATTGTTTTGTTGAGAGATAATTCGTTTGATGGCATGTGATTTAGTATTGCATACCATGAAACCGCCGAAGATACTGGTTCCAGTAATTTCCAGTGAAGAATCCAGAGTGTCCTGATGTCCTGTAGGTAAAAATCTAATCCTTTAGACCCTATAATGCTTTCCCCGAAAACAGTTGTTTTATAATCACCTCGTTGTGCTCCTTCATCATCTGAAGGCTCGATAAGTTTAAAAGCTTGCAACCAGTATTTGATGGAAGAGACCATGTTTTTGCCAACACCAATATAAATGCCTGCTTTTTCATCGCTAAAAAAACTATGGTTTTCCTTTACTGCATGAAACCCTCTAGTTATCCAGCCATACCTTGGGTAAAAGCTTTGGTGCCTTCCATAAGACTTGATAAATTTGTCAGTTTCAAAAAGTTTTGCTTGATCCATATCAAATTCTCTCTAAATAGTCTTTTACTGCGACAGCCATCATGTCTGTTGCGTCTTTGACTTCTTCTTTTGTAGTAAACCTACTTAGAGATATTCTAATCGTTGATTGCGCCTCTTCTAAACTTAAACCTATTTCCTGAAGCACATGAGAAGGGCTTGGGGTTGCTGATGTACATGCTGAACCTGTAGATAAAGCGAGTTCAGGAACTCCAGCAATTATGCTCGTCGCCTGTATGTCTTCAAAAGTAATACTTACATTTCCAGGGTGACCTGACAATTCATTTTCAAGCACACCATGTTCTTTTTGGAAAATTGGTGAAGTAGGCCTCATTCCGTTTATAGAATATTTCACCTCATCAGGTAGTTTTTCAATTAATTGCTCTTCAAACTCAATACGAAGTTTTTCAACTGATATTTCAGATTCATTTTGTATTTTTAAAGCCTCTGCAAGTCCCACAATTCCTGGCACATTCAACGTACCACTTCTTAAGCCTCTTTCATGATTACCGCCATGAATAATTGGAAATAAATTATCTTGTGTTTTTTTATTAGCTATCAATATTCCAACACCTTTAGGTCCATGGAATTTATGTGCTGAGACTGATAACATATCTACTCTTTCTTGTAGCAAACCAATTGCTGTAAGTTCTTCTTTATTATGTGTTAAAGATTGTGTAGCATCAGTATGAAAAACGATCTCATCAGAAAGAACTTCTAAAATATCATTCAAATTAATATCTGTACCAATTTCATTATTTGTTGAGATGACAGACACTAGTTTTGTATTTTTATCAATTCTTGATTCGATTTGTTCTGGGGTAACCTGCCCGAATTTATTAGGTTGGATATAAATTGTTTCATTGTTAGGGATACTTTCAGCTGCGTCTAATACTGCTTTATGCTCCACGGATGTTGTTACTAAGTTTTTATTTTGAACTTTATGAAAAATACCTTTTAAAGCTAAATTGATTGATTCAGTAGACCCACTAGTAAATATGATTTCCTGAGGGTTTCTATTAAATAGTTCTGCAATTAATTCTCTAGATTCTTCGACAATATTTTTCACCTGAATTCCCAATGAATGTGTGTTACTAGAAGCGTTGTAGAACTGATCTAAAAAGTACGGTTTCATTTTCTCAAAAACCACTGGATCGACCTGTGTTGTTGCGTTGTTATCTAAATAAATCACACTTATATTTTAGTTAGAATAAAAGACATAAAACTATTATATGAAGCAATGAATACAGTAAACACATTAAGTGAAAATAGCGGGAAAACAGCAATAAAGAGATATTCATTTTCAAGGCCTGTAATTTATCTACTTGAAAATAATTTATTAAATTTAGAGACTTCTTTTTTTGACTATGGGTGCGGTAAGGGTGATGATGTAAAGCTTTTAAAGAAACAAAAATTTAAAAGCTCTGGCTGGGATCCGAATTCATTTAAAGAAGAAAAAAAGACAAAAGCTGATGTAGTAAATATTGGATACGTAATAAATGTTATTCCTGATATTAAAGAAAGAATTAAAGTTCTAAAAGATGCATGGAATTTATCAAACAAGATTCTATGTGTCTCCGCAAGATTAAATAATGAAATATCATTGCTGATTAATCAAAAAGAGTTTCGAGATGGTTATGTAACTGAGAAAGGAACTTTCCAAAAGTTTTATGATCATTTTGAATTGAAATTATTTATAGAATCTACATTAAACAAGAAGGCAATTGCAGCAGGACCTGGTGTTTATTTTGTTTTTAAGGATGATAAGTTAGAAAGTAAATACAAACTGAATAAGTACAAAAGCTATATTCATGTTCCTAAGTCACTAAAAGTCGAGGTACTCTATGAAGAAAATCAAGAACTTTTTGAAAGCCTAAAAGATTATATTTTAGAAAAAGGTAGGCTTCCAAAAACAAATGAGATTTTTGAAGACAATAAATTAATTGAGAAGTTTAAAAGTTATAAATCTGCTTTTGATATTTTAAATAGGATTTATCCAAAATTAGATATCCGAGAGATTGCAAAAAAAAGAAAAGAGGATTATTTATTATTTATGTCATTAGAAGCGTTTAACGGAAGGAGTAAGCTGAATACACTTCCTATTGAAACGCAAAATGATATCAAAGAGTTTTTCACAAATTACAAAACTGCAAAACAAGAGTCAGATGCATTATTATTTTCGATCGGTAACCCTTTAGTGATTAGAGACAAGATTAACAAATGTGCAGTAGGTAAAAAAACTCAAGAGGCTTTGTATATACATATTGACGCAATAGATAACACTGATTCCGTTTTACGACTCTACGAGGGTATAGCTCGACAGTATTTAGGACAGCCGGAAGGTAATATTGTTAAATTTCCTTATGACAAGAAATCAATTTCCTATCATAATTATCCGGATTTCGATAAACATGCGCACCCTGAGTTGAAGAACGTAACAAAAGTAGATTTATTAAATCTAAAAATTATAGATAAAGACTATTCAACAAGAGAGAATCCACCTATTTTGCACAGAAAAGAGCTATTCATAGACCCTTCAGATAAAAGGTATAAAAAATTTCTTAAACTAACTAAGCAGGAAGAGGAAGCTGGTTTATATGAAGATACTTCAAGAATTGGTACCAAGCATTTCTGGGAAGAGCTACTTTTAAAAAAGAAACTTGAAATTAAAGGTCACAAATTAATATATAAATAATGGCAAAATTATATCCACACCCTGAACATTATTTACCGGAATACAAATCTGAAAGACAGCTTTATAGTGCTGTTCAGTCTTTGAACAATAACTGGAGTGCATTCTTTGAAGTGACAAGAGGTACCGGGAAAAGAGAAGCTGACTGTTTATTAGTGCACCAAAAGCATGGTGTTTTTTCCATTGAGTGCAAAGGTGGTAAAAACTTCAGGATCAGAAGTGGAAAATGGTACAGATTAGATGATGGCTCTAAATATGTAGGTGATCCTATTTCTCAAGCAGATAATAATAGAGGTGAGGCATTAAAGATTCTTCGTTCTATAGGTAAATTTCCAAATACTTATAATGTTGTCTGTTTGCCAGACGTGAAGGAGTTTGGAGACAAAGTTGAAAGCAAATATGCTTTTTCAAAAGAAAATATCATTATTAAAAATGACTTAGAGGCTCTAGAAGAAAAGTTATTAAAAATAGCTGAGTTTGACAAAACAAATCCTCCTGGTTCTGGACAAGTAATTGATGATAATTCTTTAAACCAATTAAAAGATCAATTAGTACCTTCGCTGTATCTACCAAGTCTTGCTGCAGTTAAGTCTGAAAAAGAAAAAGCTGTTATTAAATTAGACAAAAAACAAATACATAGATGGAGAGACTGTCTAGCTCAGCATGCTCCTAGTGTGGTGATTGGTGCTTCTGGTACAGGGAAAACAGTATTAGCAAGAGCTTTAGCGAATTATAAATCTACAAAAAACTCTAGAACTTTACTTATTTGTAGAAACAGGCTGCTCAGTGGTGAAAATAAGCTTCTTTTTAAAGAGAATCCATTAGTAGAGTGCTTCTCTTACTTTGAACTGATGTTTGATGTAATAGAAGCTTCATCCCTTGAAAATCTAGAAGGAAACGAAACTTTACTTAAATTTAAAGAGGCAATTAATAAAGGGGTTGATTTGCATCTAAGTCTGCACGACAGTGATTATAGATATCTTGAAGAAAACTCAGAAACCTTACTAAAGCATTACTTTGGAACATTCGATTCAATAGTAGTAGACGAGGGTCAACAATTTACACTTGAACAACTTAATGCATTAAGAAAACTTCTCACAGAAGAAAATAATCATAGTTTTAATATATTTGCAGACCCATTACAGTCACCTCATAAAAAGTGGAGGCCTCCAAAATGGTGTTTTAAATTTCCTAATCTAAATATCAATTATCGAAATACTCAGCCAATAGTTACCTACATGTCAAAAGTGCTAAATATCCAATTACCAGAATGTAAATTTGAAGGTCTTGAACCAAAATTTATATACTCCAAAAATGAAGAAAAATTCAAAGACTTATTAGTTCAGGAGTGGAATAACTTCACTACTAAATCAGAACTTAGCCCTAGTGATATAACAATTCTTTCTCCTTCAAGAAGCTTGCTTAATGAAATTTATGAACAGTTAGAAGCTACTTATGAAAAAAATAATGTTAATAAAAACTCGACAGTCTTATCTGGTCAATTTAGAACCGTTGATGAATTTACAGGCATGGAATCACAAGGTGTAATACTTTTATGGCCAAAAAGCAAAATTGGAAAATTCGAAGTAAAGCAACAAAAAAGACGAGCTTATCAGGGTATTGGAAGAGCTACTGATAAAATCTCTATAGTTTCATCTCAAAAAGAGTCTGAGCTTTGGAAATCGATTCAATAAATTGAAATCTACAATTATAGACTTTTTAATTTAGTTAAATTTTAAATTAACATTTTCAATGATTTTTAAAGCTTCGCTTTTAATTTCATTTAATTCTGCAATTTTAGAAATTTTATATAATCCGTCTAAAACCTTTAGGTACTGCTGTGATAGATCATTAAAAAAAACTGGATCTAATTCCGTTTTTTGAAACCATCTTGTTGCAAGTGTGCCTTTTGCTATTGCATCATCAATCTCTTTTACCTGTTCTCCATAATTTATTTCTTTTCGATTCTGACGATGAAAATAGGAATTTGTAAGCTTATGAATTAACAAAACTTCTTTTTGAAAAGTTCGTTTTTTAAATTTTTTAAGTGGCTTAATATCTTCAGCACTAAGAAATAATCTTGTAATCAACCTCCCATCTTCCATACTTATTTCAGAAGGTTTCCAATCTATTGAATCGCAAATTTCTTTTATTTGCTCTTTTGTTTCAATTCCGCAGTCATTTAAAACATAGGTATAAGCATCTATCCAGCTTTTTTCTAGTGCAAAAAATGCAGTATTTAATGAATGTTTTGAAGTAAGATCTTTTACTCTCTCCTTAATCGAATCTTCCTCGGTTTTTTCATCTTCTTCAAAAACTGAGTTACTTAAAAAGTTTTCTCTCCAACTCATAAGAGTTTCTTCACTAAAGTAATCATAAATGATTTCAGATGGAGAAATTGTTTCGTTGAGGCTTTGTAGCTGAAACCTGTCTGTTAATTTTTCATAATTTTTGTCAGAAATATTTGACTCTAAAAGATCTCCCTTAATTGAGTCTTGACTTTTATCAGCCTGATACGCCGAAACTTCAATAGCTCCATCTTCATTGTAATCAACAGTGACCCATACGTACATGTCCATAATCTGGCTTGTTTTAATTCTCCATTCATTTAAAAGAACCGAATCATCTTTGTAGAAGTCTAAAGATATAGTTTCATAAATTGCAATTTTTGACTCGTTGTATCTTGGTTCAAACTTTTTGGCATAATGTGCTGGGTAGGGTGTCCCTTTTTTAATTAACAACGAGAGGGTTTTGTTTCCAATTTTATTCTCTACTCTTAAAGCTACGGAATGCTCTAAACATTGTTGAAAGCTTATATTTTCAAAATTTTCATCGTATATTGCCGCAGCTATTGCGGCTCCCTTAGATACTGCGGTTAATGCATCATCAATACTGATATCTTGTACTTTGTCACCAAATAAATTTTGAAACATTTTTTTAAATGTTGGAATTAATGTTGTACCACCAACAGGAATAACAGCATCTATTTGCTCAATTGAATATTCTGAACTGTCTATAAGGTCAATAATTACTTCTTCTACTTTTTGAACAAATGGATTGCATAGTTCGTCTAGACGATTTTTTGTAAGTTCAACTTCTTGTTTTCTAAATTCAAAAAAAGTACTCTGTTTTGCAGTTAATTCAATTTTAGCTTTTTCACATTCATCAATTAACAAAAGTTCTTCCGCACTACTTAAGTCTTTAAATGCAGATTCTATATCGTCATATATAGCTTGATCGATGTCCATTCCACCTAGCTGTTTGATCCCTGATACGCTAATTTCTTTCATCAAGCCATTTCTGTTTTCAATAAGTGCTATGTCTGTTGTGCCACCCCCAATATCGATAATTAATAAAGTTTTTAATTTTTTAATATCAGTAACCGTCGACAATGCAGCAGCACAAGGTTCACTCACCAAATTTTGTACATTAAAACCTGCTGTTTCAGACGCTAATTTTGTTTGAGCTCTTTGTAAGCTGTAGGAATTAGATGGAACAGACAGGCAGGTTTTATTATTAGGACTCACGCTTTGATTATTTAGTGCAATAGAAATACCAGTCATTATTCCTATTGCAATCTCTAAGCCAGACCTTTCATCGTTAAATCTATTCATTTTGTTAAATGAATCAAGTAGCCTTTTTGAGTTATCCCAGACAAAATTTCTAAAACATTTTTTTGTATCATCACCAAAATAATAAAAGCCGCTCTTTGTCCCAATCCTTGAAGGAAATAAGCTTCCGTTAGCTAAAGAATTTAATCTCGGATCTTCGTAGTTTGAAATTGGAACAGTTTCTACTTCCTGGGTGTTAGTATCAAAAATTGAAACGACACTGTTAGATGTTCCAAAATCAAAACCTAAGTATTTCGCCACTATTCCTCTTCTTCGCTAGTTTCAACAATTCCTTTGAGAAAAACTATTTCATTATCATCAACATATGCAGGCCTCAACAATTCTGTCTTGTTTCCTTTTTTTAGTTCAAAGAATTCAGGATATTTTTTGAAGTCTTTGATGACTTGTAAATTAAAAGCATTTAGAAGATATTCAATCTCATTATCTAATTGGTCATAGTTCATCAGTTTGAATTTTCTGTGAAAATCTACAATTGAAATTTTTACTTTTTGTATGTAATTGTTATCAATTTGATTGATAACATTTTTTTTAAATTTAATTTTTAGATAAAAATTAGATATATATATGTAAAGGTTTCTCATGTTGTAATTTTATCAGAAAAGTTTATTATTAATCTTTGCCTTGCTGATTAAACAAGAGTCAAACATAATATTGTCTTACTAAATTCTTAAAATAATAATGTATTGATTAAGATAGAGACAAAAATTCAACTCGCAATTAAGGAGATTCTCGAAGAAGAGACCTGGAAACATCTTAAGACAAACAATAATTTTGCCAAAGTTTTGTCTATTGCCTCGTTAATTGAACCTTTCGATGAAGGTCCTGATGTATGTTATGAAGACTGTAGAGGTATGTGTTTTGGTTGTTATGATGGCTACAAATACTCTCTTGACTGGAGGGCTAGTTATAACCTAAGAGATAAAAAACCTTTTAGCTTGCTTACAGATCACGAACTAAGTATGTTAATTGATTCGATTGATGACAAAATACATACATGTGATGAGTGGTGTTCAGAATTTATTTGCTATAAATACGAGGGTGCGAGTTGTAAGACTCGGTATTGTGAAAACTTATTTCTGAAGGAAAAAAAGAATATAAAATATTGTTCAAGTTGTCGTGGTTTAGCTTACATATAAATATTAAAGTAAGTTTGCAAAATATCAGCTATCGTTTATAAACTCAAAATTATGAAACAAAGATCAATATTTGACTTAAATAATGAACAGGAATATACGTGGAAATCAAAACACATAAAGTTTTTTTTAGAACTGCCAAACATTGGTCCTGCAACTGTTGAAAAAATAATAGATATAAATCCAGATATTTATCATTGGAATAGAGATTATGTTGCAGATAGATTGTCTAATTATAAAAAATTTTTAAATCAATTACCTGAGGAGATACCGAAGCTAGAAGATCTAGACGATGAAATGGTTGTAAATTTTAAAGAAGATCGATATCCAAAAATATTGAACAAAATGCAAAAAGGTAAACCTTTACTCCTTTGGTTTAAAGGAAATCTCAAACTTGATATTGGCTTAGCTGTTGTAGGGTCAAGAAAAATCATTCCCGAAACACAAAGTGTTGTTGAACATTTTATTAAAAGTTTCAAAAAGAAGGATGTTTCGATTGTTTCGGGTTTAGCTAACGGTGTCGACGAATCAGCTCATTTGAGTGCTCTTGAAAATAATTTGAAAACAATTGCTGTCTTACCTAGTTCACTAGACAATATTCTTCCACATTCAAATAAAAATTTGGCTTATGAAATAGTAGAAAATGGAGGTTTGTTAGTTACTGAATATGAACCAGGTAGCCCAAGAAAACCAGAAAACAGCAACTATATTGCCAGGAATAGGATACAAGCTGGTTTATCTAAAATAGTTTTTATTGCACAAAGCTCTATACCTGGGGGAACTATGACTACTGCCAAATTTGCATTAGATTTTCAAAAATTATTAGCTGTTTATCGTTCTGGAGAAAATTTTGACATTGAAGAATACAAAGGTAATAAATACCTTCTCAGCAAAATCGATGAAAATTTTGATTATAAAATTTTGAAATTTACAAAAAAACAAATAGAAATTTTACAGAATAAACTAACATTGGCAGATTTTTCTGTAACAGAAGATATGGATAAGATATTAGAGGCTTATTGAACCTTCGATGAACAGCATATTAAATTTAATTGAAATCATAAAAGACAAGAAAGCTTTTGACATAAAATGTTCAGAAACACAAGATAAACTTTATTTGGCAGAAAAAGAAAGTTTCGCAAATAAAGGGTTCTGGCACAGCGAATTACCAGATGGCTTAATCCAAAATAATAATATCTATTTGAATTGCTTAGAGTTAGAAATATTTATAAATCATTTTCATAAATTAGGTTTTAGAACTAATTTTTCTACAGGTTATTATCAATCAGATTTTTTGAATATTAACGAAATAGGTTGTAATGGAAACATTGTGATCCTTAGTAGGTATTTTAAACCTACAACATCCAATATTGCTTGGGGAAGTTCACCAAGAGGGCTGGTCTCAAAGAAAATTCATGATTCAAAAGATTCAAGAAAATCAGAAAATATTATGGATTGGGATGACAATTTTGTAATTAAACTTAGAGATTTTTTAATCACTTTTATAAAAAAAGCGTTAACAGACATTTATGATTTTCAATCAGAAACAATGAGGAAAGATTACGGACCAAAAGTAGTGCTTACTTCTCTGCCAAATAGAAACAGAAATAATAGATTTAACTTATTTCTTGAGATGATAAATTCAGAACTAGCAAACATTAATTTACTAATCGCCAATGACTTTTTTTTACAAACTAAACAAGTTGATGAAAATACTAGGCATATGGGATATCAGAAAAAAAAAGAAATACTTGCTGGGCTTTATAAAGTAAATACCATATATGAATATTTTTATAACAACAATACTAAGATCTTTATCCTTGATGATGTATTAACAACAGGTGTACATTTTGAGTTAGCTCTTGAAGCATTGAAAATCTATTTAAATAATAAGTACGAGGTTTCTGGTATATTTATGAGTGCTACGCAAAGCAATGAAGATTATAGAAATAAAAATTTTCTGAAATTAAAGAATTCAAAGTTTGTAATTTGATAATGAACTAGAATCAAGCTTTCATGCGGATTAACTTAGAGATCGTTTACAAAGGTATCTTGAAAACTCTGCCTATTCACTAACTCAACTACACCATTACTAGTAACTGCAACTACTCCAGATTTAGGAACACGGTTATAGTTACTTGCCATAGCAAATGTATAAGCACCGGTAGAAGTAGACATCAAAATATCTCCTGACACAGTATCACTTGGCAACATGGCATCTTTTACTAATAAATCTCCACTTTCACAGTGCCGACCAGAGACTGCATGCACCACGTCTTCTCCAGCTTTCCCACCAGAGATATTAAAGAGCTTATGTTCACTTCCATAGAGTGCCGGCCTTGGATTGTCAGACATACCACCATCTACCAAAATATATGGTTTCTCACCCCGGTCATCTTTAATAGCTCCAGCAGTATATAAAATCACTCCTGGATTATTTACTAAGGCTCTCCCTGGTTCAATCATGACTTTATAGGATCCGCCCCAATGTTCTTTAATCCCTTCATGAATCGCATCAGCATACACTTTTAGTTCATGATCCACTTCATCACCTGCGTAGGGCGAGAAGAATCCACCACCAGCATCAAAGACTATCTCCCTTTCTACACTTGCAGGATGAGCATTCAAAAAATCTGCACACTCGCTCATTGCTTTTCTGTAACGATCTGGGTCTTT
>Ga0075480_10000346_pt1 | contig 26697 bp, 42 predicted proteins | sample DEB08_DNA_7_FD_81590 | JGI IMG/M metagenome (GOLD analysis project Ga0075480, IMG submission 81590) | Aqueous microbial communities from the Delaware River and Bay under freshwater to marine salinity gradient to study organic matter... | ecosystem: Environmental > Aquatic > Marine > Coastal ... | reverse complement strand
TTGCATCGTTCTGGCAAGTCTCCGTTTTCTGTTAAGATTTGGTGGAGCATATACCCGGACGTTCTACCGCCGCTAAAACTAATGGCAACATTACCTTCGGGAAGTTTGTACGGGCTACTCATTTTGAGAACTCCCGTGAAGTATTGTTTCACCAATTCTCTGGGCAATCTGAGGTACGATTGCGTTACCTAGTCCTCTAAGTCTGTCCACCCTTCTGGGTATCCCATCAGCCACTCGACCCACTGGGGGTTCAATTGGCCATCGTACTTGTGTGTCCTGACTGCCTCGTCCAAGTTGCTTCTGTAAGTCTCGCTCCCCATAAATCTGTCTCTCGCTGCTCCCTTGGCGTTTGATGCGCATGGCGTCGGCCACATTTCTTCCGATAATCCAAAGTCTGTCTCTTCTGTGAGGTGCGTCCGTGGCACAAGCTGGAACAATGAACGGCCTTGTGGCGTAGCCCTCACCTTCCAAGTCAGATAGCACTTGGTCGAGGCCCAGAGTAACGTGACCATAAACGTTTTCGAAAACGCACCAAGCGGGTCGTTTGGCTTGAATAATGGAAAATATGTACGGCCAGATATGTCGGTCATCTTCTGTGCCTCTGCGCTTCCCGGCAAGTGAAAATGATTGACATGGATATCCGGCTGTGAGGATTGTTCGTCTTGGGTCTGTGTCTGGAATAAGTCCATCTGGGTCATTTGCTAACTCCTTCACGTCTTCTGCTATGGGTACGTCTGACCAATGCTTTCTTAAAACTTTGCGGCTCCACGGTTCTATGTCGCAAAAAAGAACAGGGCGGCTAAGTCCAGCCCATTCAAAACCAAGAGCAAACCCACCGATTCCACTGCATAAATCAACGTGGTCCATGATGGGGCTAGTCATCGTCTAGCTCCCCGGAGCCGTCGCAGTCTTCACATTCAACTAGCCGTTCGTCGAGATAGCCGCCGTTGGTAAAGTCTACCACTGGAACCTCGGCATAGTATTGACCTTCGCCGTCGCAGTTCGGGCAAGGGATTGTGTCGGTCATGTTGGTATCCTTTGAAAGTCTTTGATAGGAATTAACGCGACGGGTTCTATGTCGGCTGGGTCTTTACGGTCTTTACGACCACCTATTTTGATGGATGGTTTACAGTTGTGCAGTGAGGTAAAGCCCACGGCGTCGGCCCATTTCACGATAAGAAGTACGGGTAGGTGCAGAGCTTGGTTAAGCTGCTTGGCTTTGAATACTTTGGTAAAGCTAATCATGTAGGTGGGGTACGTGTTCATTTCGTTCTTGCGTGTTTTCATTTCGATAAAGGCCATGACGTCATCATTACGGATAGCGGCGTAGTCGAACGCTGACTTATCGCGTAACTTGGACATGGTGCATTTCCATTTCTGTGTAACGAGTTGGGCCAGTTGACCTTCGTTATCCCGGTCTAGTGGACGTTCATACACAGGTCGGTACGTCTGGAAATTGTACATTGATGACATGGGTTACCTATATTTATTTCTATTTTCTTTACGTTGAAAATTGTAGGTTTCGTCTTCGGGTTTGTTTCTTAATACTTCTGTTGTTTGAAATCTTATCTTGCACGCCGGGCATGAGTACAGCCTATATAGTTTTTCGCGCTGCTTGGCCTTGTTAAGCACGACGGTACTTTGGTTGCTACACTCCGGACAGTTCACGCCTCAACTCCCGGTAGATATGCTCTACGTACTGGTCTTGCTGACGTAGCTTATTGATTTGTTTGATACCGTGCATGAGCGAGGTGTGGTCACGGTTAAGGACTTTACCTATTTGTGTCAGTGTACAGCCCGTGAGTTCATAGCTGAGAAGGTAGGCTAGCTGACGCCACGGCATGATAATCTTATTGCGTTTACGCCCGGTCAATACTTCTAGTTGGATATGAGAACGGCGTGAGATGGCAGCGAGTATTTTTTTAATTGATATGGTCGCGGAGATACTTCTAAGATCTTTGTACCCAGATGTATCGCTTCCACCAGTTTCTTCTTCAGTCTGTACACTGGCGTTTTGAAACCCTTCACATCCTCTATTATGGTGCATCCCTGTTGGCCTTGTAGACCAATCGTGTTTAAATCGACGTACTGAAAATCCGCTATATACTTGCATATTAGTCTCCCGTTTATCTCGCAGCGAAAAGCTGGCTGCATCCTCAAGTCTTTTATTTCCCCGGCCTCAAGCCTAGGTTTTAGTGTGTGGTAGTAGTGCTTTGCCTCGGACATACTGTCGAAAACATAACCGTCTAGCTCTACCTTTTTGGATTTGTATTTCACGCAACTTGCCCCGCCGCGTTACGTACCAGCTTTAGTTTCTGTTCAACTTCTAAGCCTAGCTCTTTACAAATAAGGTCTTGTAAATAGAGGTTTACGGACTTGCCTTCATCCAAAGCTTTAACATTTACAGCTTCTTTTATGCTTGGATTGAGCCTTAAATATATCACTTCTGTCTTCATAAAAATAACCTTGTGCAAAATAAAGTTACGTTTGGTACTTGCACAAATGCTATCACGTTGCTATCTATTGTAAATAGGAATGAAATAAGAACGTTATGGGAGCGAATTATGAATCTAGACGATTTCTCTAAACCTGATTTGTCAAAGATAACTATCTTGCCTGAAACAATAGAGGCTTTGAAGCTATCTATTTGGATGGACCTTAACGACCCATTTGACCCGTATGTTCCACGCATGGCGGGTGACTATGAGGATGTTTACCAAGACTTGCTAGATGCGATTGGTGCAAGCGTTAAGTTTAATCAGCAACTTATTGACTTAGGAAAGGAAAGCCAATGAATTCGTATGGAACAAAGCGTAAGTTTGAGGTGGTCATAGAGACTGACCCTTACGATGAACATGAACCTTCTGAAAAAGATTTACGCGAGTTTATTCAACTCGTTCTTTCTCCAAGGAAATACCAAATAAGTGACCGATTTATAAATTTTTCGGTCAAGGCAAAGCGCAGCGTTTAGGTTCGCATAATATATATTAAAGGGGATACACTATGAACATTGAACTTACAGAAACACAACAGGCTTTGCTTGTTTATATGTGCCAAGAGTTTGAGCGTGGGCTTGATGAAGAAGAACACGGTAAGGAATACGTTGAAGCTTTTTACTCAGTATTTAATCGTTTGAGAGGTGAGCAATGACACTTTATCAAACTAGGGAAGACCACGGAACACCGCACTCTGGGAAGTATGCGGCCTTTGTCCGTGTGTCTACCGATAAACAGGATGTTGCGAACCAAGAGTACGGCATCAAAGTTTATCTGAACGGTGGTGACTACAAAGTAAAGTGGTTCCGCGAAGAGGGGGTAAGCTCTGGCGAAGATTGGCATAACCGGGAGATCTTGCAAGATTGCCTAACTTACTGTCGTAAAGAAAAAGCCACGTTAGTTATTTATTCGATTAGCCGATTGGCCCGGCGAGATTGGGAGACATTACGTTTTTTTGACCAAGAAGTAAGCACGGGTAGAATAAAGCTTGTCGTTGTTGATGACCCGACGCTTGATGAGAAAACAATTGGCTTTAAGGCTATGTTTGCAAAGCAAGAACGTGAGCAAATTCGCGTTCGTACTAAGTTGGCTTTGAGCCGTATTCAAGCTGAAATAGCAGAGAAGGGGGGCTATAAAGCGAAGTCAGGCCGAGTCATCACCAAGCTCGGTGTACACGACGGGCTAGCCGAATCGGGAAAGCTTGGCAATGATGTGTCTAAGAAACAAGCTGACGAAAGGGCTGCTGATCTATGGCCCATCATAGAGAACCTTCGTGATAAAGGATTAAGTTACAGAGGCATAGCCCGGGAACTTAATCGTATGCAAATCACCACACCAGCCAAGCGTCGTAATCCAGACCTAGCGCGTAAAACAGAATGGCACGCAACCAGTGTGCGTAATTATATTATGAGAGTGAAAGGTTAGAACAATGACATCAGAAAAAAAATACGCCCCAGCATTAACTGACCTAAGAGCAATGTGGGTAAGAAAAAATATTGATATTGAACTTGGCATTATGAACGGTGAACGTCCGACAGACAATATACACACAGAAATTAAAAATTGGGGGCTGTCTACACCAAGTAAACGCAAATTTTTGTTAAATATTATTCGTGCAACGCTAGATAACTGTCATATTACTGTACCAGAACTAGTCACTTTAGGTGTCGCAGAACGCCAAACAATTTTAGGATACATAAAAGAATGTGAAGACGCTGGCTGGATTAAAGTTTGTAGAGAAGAAAATAAAAATAAAATTACTGCGACAGCCATATTATTAAAGCATTATGGAGACTATTGTGCTTGGCTCGTCGGCGCTTATTATACCTCAAATATGCTACATATTACGCATGGTATCAGCGTTTTGAAACATTTGGATAGCTACAAATAAGTGTATGGTAAGGTGACACATGAGTGTATAGTCAACAGATATTGATATCAAAAAGAAACTGGTACAATATAGGAACATGAGAAGTATAATGACCAAACAAACCCGTAATAAACGTAGAAAGTCTAATGCTGTAATAGACCACATGAAAGCTGGGCGTATGCGCTTTAAGCGTAGGCTCGATGTCCCCATGTGGCACATAGACCACTTAAATAAATCCATAGTTGTGTTTCAAGAACTATTAGCAAGCTTAGAAGAGATCCGCAAAGGAAACTCATCTCGCCACGCTGATAAGTGTATGTATGCACAGACTGCCATTACCGTAGCTAACGGAAGGTTTGCCATAATGGGGCCACAAGACCCGCGTTCTCGCGGTGCGGAACTTGGAGAATATACTGATCAAGGTTGGACTGACCGAACCGGACACGCTGAATTACTTGCGCGTGACGATTTAAACGAAGAGCAAAATCTTAGCATTTATGAGCGTGGGCAATTCCCCAAGGGGTAGTCTGGTCTTTTAAAAATTGCGTCTAGGGTTTGCACAAAACGAGGAAAAAGGGCTTATGCTTTTATTACAAAAACTTATCGCGCTTCCTGTAAAAGGGATTCGCATAATATATATTATCTTAGTGTGTTCTGTTGTAACTGTTTTAGAGAATAGTCAGGGTAGGCTGTTCTTGCAGGAAACACTGGCCACACTGTTCTTTCTGTTGTTTCTGTTCTCACTGTACTGTCTGTTCTATATTGGGTGTGCAATTGATGACGCTTGTGCCTCGGCGCAAGGGTACTAATCAATGCCAAAATTTACAAAAACTGGCTACGAAATAGGTAGCAGCGAAGCGGGAGCTATTGTATTACATAAGACCGCTTTTCAAAGTAGGCATGAGGTTTTAGAGAAACACAAGCTTGCACGGGCAGGGGTGGAGTCTATCGACGATGTGCGTAATGAACGTGCTTTGCGTCGCGGTACTCACCTTGAGGCTGGTGTTGCTTCGTGGGCTAACGAAGAGATAGAACGCTTGTCAGGCGGTGATGCTATAATGTTTGAACCGACTGAAGCCTATCGCCGGGAAGGTCTAGGTGTTGCGTCAAGCATTGATAGGATCATAGAGCTTACTGAACCGTTGACCTTGCAAAAGCCTGACGGTGACAATGTAACTTTTCATGGTCAAGGTATCGTGGAAATTAAAACGGACTTTTATCATCACGACAAACCAAAACCTGAGTGGGTCATTCAAGTGATGCATCAAATGTTTTGTGCTGAACTTTCTTGGGCGGTCATAGCGTGCATGAGCCAGAAGGGACGTCTGCACTTGTATCCAGTGCTATGGGATGCGAAACTGGTTAACGTAATGGTAGATGCTTACGCTGAGTTCTGGGAATTGGTTGAACAGGGTGGTGAATATCCACCCGTAGCTGAAGACGCAAAGCCTGAGTATGTGGATGTGACTGAAGTGCTAAAAGAAAGTAATCAAGACTTACAACAGTTATGTGCTGATTATAATCTTGCTTCTGGTGAAGAGCGTAAATGGAAAAAAACTAAAGAAGAAGTTAAGTTTGCCATCACGCTTGCACTAGATAGCCTCGGCGTCGAGTACGCTAGTATTCCCGGTTATCAGATTAAAGCCGCATCACAGACAAAAGAAAAAAAACAATCTATTGGCACGGGTGAATTTTATGAGGCTGTGTCATTTACGGTAAAGGAAACAAGTGATGAATAGTATTGTAACCACCCGGCAAAGCCTAGTGCCGACAACAATAAATGAAATGGAATTGTTTGCAGAAAAACTGAGCAAGTCAATTTTAGTTCCAAAAGACTATCAGGGCAAACCCGCTAATTGTTTTGTTGCAATCCAGTGGGGTTTGGAATGTGGCCTTGCACCGCTTCAGGCGCTTCAGTCAATCGCCGTAATAAATGGTAAGCCCTCAATGTACGGTGATGCTTTACTGGCTATGGTACGTGCCGACAGTCGTTGTCTGGGTGTACATGAAGAGCAAAAGGATGGTCTTGCTGTGTGCATTATCAAGCGTAAGCACTCTGACGGTAGCATAGAGGAAGTTAAGAGAACCTTCTCAATGAAACAAGCACAGCAAGCCGGGCTATCAAATAGACCTACATGGAAAGCTTACCCGCAGAGAATGTTACAGCACCGGGCGAGGGGTAACGCTATTCGTGACGCTTTCCCTGACGTCATACACGGGCTTATTTCTGCTGAAGAGGCACAAGACTACGATGAGCCAAAGGATGTAACACCCCGGCAAGAAGCTGTGGCCCCACCTACTATAGAAACATTGACCGCCCCAAAGGTTGAGGAAGCTGAAGTTATTCCAGAAAAAGAACAGGAGCCACCTGTATCAGTCTTTGACAAGTATTTAGAAAATGTCGTGCCGGGGAAAACGGAAACTGTTATAGCAGAAAGCTTTGAGCTTTGTGTTCCAAATAAAAAACCAACAACTTATCAAGACCCACTAAATTATAGGGATGCTTATAGCGACTTGCTGCTGGCAGTTCGTCGGGCCTCAAGTATTTCCCCGGCGGTTCGTCGTACCAAAATGAAAGAGTTAGAACAAGAGAACGCTAACACTTTCGAAACATTACCTGAAGACTTGGTAAAAGAATTAAAAGAAAAACGCATTGCTTACAACGCAAGCCTAGGTATTGAGGAAAAAGAAAATGGATAAGATAGGTTTAACTGCAAAACAGAAACAGGTATTTGAGTTTCTACGAATGTACCACAAAACTTACGGAGTGTTTCCCTCTACCCGGGAAATAGCACAAGGTAAGATTGACGGTCAGGTTATTCTTAACAAGCGAGTGGAAAGTAATGTTCACAACTTACTTAAAAGCCTACAGAAAAGAGGGTGGATAGAAGTAATGCCATACACCCCCAGAGGTATTCGTATTATTTAAGCACTCATGTTTGCCATTGTCGAGCGTCGCCTAGGCTTCGCTTGACTTTGCTTTATGGCCTGATTAGTAGGTGCGCCCGGACTTCCCGGCTTACGCATCTTCTCGCCACTACCATCCTTAATTCTTTTTCTTTTAGCGTGGATGTTATCCCACAAACCTTTTTTCTTAGCCATTAGTCATCTCCATAGCAGCTTTTAATGTTTCTTGGTTACGCCTAGTCCAACCCTTACCAAATGTTTCAAACGTCTTTAGCCGTTCGTAAAATTTCTGACGTTGCTCGTATAAGTATTGAATCATTTTTGCCGGGTCATTCTCTGCCACAAGTGCAAGGGTTTTCGGTCCTATGGCTCCATCTTGTTTTGCTGAAATGTACTTCTGAATGACCTTGGCTGGCCTACCTGTACCAGAGTTTACCGCCCAATCGAACGCTGCGAAGTCAAGCCCCGAAGGTAATTCATCGGCTCGTATTCTATCCCAATAATTTGTTTTGTAGATGGGAGCTACGCTAGATACAGTTAAGCCTTTCATCTCACCATCCATGACCTGACGATTAACCCATTGCTCGTATACTGCACGGGTTACACCAAGGTTTGTTTCACCGCCGGGGTCTTCAGGATGCCAGACGTATCCACCTTCGTGGTGTAACAACATCTTTAATGATTGCTCAAAGTTCTGTTTCATTTTCCAAAGCCTTTCATAGTTCTTATTCCAAACGAGGCGGCAATGGACGCATACATCCCCCATTGAACCCAGAGGGGGGTAGTCTCAAGGTTGGCAAATCCTCGTGCCATAGTTTCTTGTAGAGAAGGAATAAAATTAGCAACAAGGATAACAACAAACACAAGTGTCCAAAGCTCATCCTTCCAACTATCTTTGCTCGCCTCAATCGCAGATTGTTCCCAATCAATTTCCCCGGTAAGCTGTTTCTTTTTAATCTCTGCCTCTGTAATTTTAACTGCTGTCTTTGCATCAATATAACTTTTGGCTAGGCCGCTTAAGCTGTTTACAATCCCAATCATTTAGTAGCCTCCTTGTTCATCCAAATTCCAAAGCAACCAGTGAGCGCACCCATGCACACAGAGACTAAACCAGCTTGTCCGTTAGTCGGTTCTTCCAGCCCCATATACCAATGCACTGACTGATAGGTTAAGACAGTCACCGCCAGCATCATTAGCCGGGGTACTATTTTCCAATCATCAATTATTACGTGAGCCATTTTGCATAATCCTCATTGCTACAAGCTTGTCCTTTGTTTGAAGAACCACCTTTCCGTTTTCGTAAATCACCCATCTACCCAACTTCACCTCAACTAGCTTCATCCAAAAGAACACACTCTAAAATCATATCGTTACTGGTAACCAACACCCCGGCTTTGTCTCGTTCTGTTTGGCAAAGCTGTTCACTAGGGTAGCTATCCAAAAGATAATATTGGAGATGGTCATGTCGGATAAAATGAAACCAAACGAGAGCGTACATCATGGGAGCCAATCCCAAAAATTTACCCACTTCATGTGGTGGAGATATGCTATAGCTCCAATGGCACTGGCAGTGAGTAAGAAGAAAATCCCGGCTAGGGTAATGGCTAACTCTTGACGCTCTATAGCCTCACGCTTCAACCTCGCTTCTGTGTCACGCTTCTCTTGCAAAACTTCCTTGCGTATTTTTAAAAGCTCGTTCCATTGGGATAATCCTTTTGTGTTCACAATCCACTCACGAAGCTCTTCTTCAGCGGCTGCTTTCTGTTGTAAATCTGCCCACCTTGATAAACTCTCTGCCCCAACACTAGAGCTAGACCCACGTTTCTTACTATATGCTTTCTTGGCTTGGTCGGTTGCATCAAAGAATTGCCCAATCTGTTTACTTAGGCCAGCTACAGTCTTACCAGCAGCCAATCCTGTTTTGATACCAGCAAGAATTGTCAGCGGGTCCATGACTACATCCCATCACGGCGGCTAAACTCTACGGTCTTTTCTAGTATTGCTACGCGAGCTTGTAAGCGTATCAAGTCAGTCATTAAACGTGGAACCACATCAAACTCTGACCAAATCTCTTCATCGACTTCCTCTAAAGATTCCTCAGTATCAATAAGAATTTCGATAAGCTCATCAGTCCTAGAGGTATTGTCGTTAATATCTCGCAGAACATTAGCCCCCCAAAATACTGCCCCGGCAAGCTGTGCGCCCAAAGCAATCACTAAAACTAAAGGGAGCTTGAAGTTCTCCATCAGCTTTTCTTTTTAGGACGCCCGGCTTTTTTCTTTGGAAGTTGTACTTGCCAAGCCTCGTTTACGTCAGGCGTACTAGGGTCATCCGCTTTAAGCGTACCGTTTTCATTTCTGGCCCTCTTAGGTTTAGGCGCAGCGTCCGGGCGCAGATGGGGGTTTAAATCATATATATGTGGCATAGGTTACCTCTAGGATTTGTACAGCATAGTCAAAAGCAAAACGATTGTAGCCCCAGCAGAGCCAATCAATATACCTTCTAGCCGTTTGATACGAAGTATAGTTTCCGTCCAGCGTTCTTGAAGCTGGGTTTCAACTACGGTTAATCTTTGCGATAAGTTATTTAAGGTTGGTTTTGTCATCAGTCAGCAGCGGCTATCTCGTTGCCGTCTTCTTTTGCCCATTCTTGTAGAGCATCCCAGTGAACATTACCTACTGCCCCTATACTTACAGACCAAGGCTTACCATCAACAACAACAGTAACTGCACAGTTTTTATCTGTGATGGGGTCTTTAGTGTATTTTGCTGATTCAATATTCATAACTATAACTCCGCTGACATTTGAACTTCGCCATTAAAAGAACCACCAGATTCTAATAATAAAGGTCTAAAATTCGTCATTGTTGCTGAAAAGCTACTAGCAGTAAAATACCAAACACAAACACTTGAGGTGTTATGGTTATTAGCAGAAATAGTTGCTCCAGTTAAATCAAAACCTTGTGTTAACATATCACCCATAGCTACTTTATTTACAGTCAAACTGTAAGAAGGTGCTACCCTCATTTCAACAGGTGGAAAAAAATGAAAAACAGGAGTACCACCAGCAGAAGCTACTCCCCATGCTCCTTTTTGTATTTGATTGTAATACCTTTGACACCTCTGCAACTCATCCCCAAAGCTTCTATGCTCGAAGTCCGTGGCGGTGTCGCCTACTTCTAGTTGTAGTCCTGTTATATCTAGTGTCCAAGCATCAGTAGATGTACTACCACCTTGTCCTATTCCAAAGTAAAAATGGCTACCAGTTCCTATTGTCTTACCTGTCATTGAAGGTACTGTAATAGGAACAGTAAATCTTTGCCAAGTTGAAGTTAAAGTAACAGTTTGGCTTATTGATGAAATTCCAACTTCACTACTACCTCCGCTTCCAAAATTTTGCCAAGCATAGAAAGTCAAACCAGCGTTTGGGCTAGTTCCTTTTGCATAAAAAGACAAAGTAACAGTACCTTCAGGAACTAAAGCTACATCTTCTATTTTGTGATAAATCTGTGACCAGTTATTACCAGTTGTAACATTATGTCTAAGATACTTAGTAAACTGTAGAGGTAATCCTGTTTCACCTCCAACAGTTACAGTTTGCTGAGACTGATTGTATGTAGCACCAGAAGCATTTGTGTAAATCCTATCTACAGTTTTATATCCCGAACCTGTCTGGCTACTTACACTTGTTGAGCGTTGGCTTATAATCATGGAACCATTAGTCACCAAATTTCTATTACTCAGCGCACCGCTACTAGCACCAACAGTATCGAGCCTAGAAGTTACTGCTCCAAGGTCTGCTATATCTCTCGCTAAACTCATTGTCTACCTCACGATGGCTTTGTGGGCCAAGTTACATTGTCTAATCCAGTGACCCCATCTTGCGCTGGAGCATCTCTCAATGCCTGTCGATAGGTCTTCCAAGCGTCTGCTAGGGTTACATCAGAACTAGCCATCCAATCTGTCTCAGCCAAGCGTCTGTCACGCTCTGCTCGAAGGTCAGCCATTGGCTTGGCATTAACTAGCTCAGTCTTTTTATCTGATGCTTGCTTCCATGTAACTCCAAAGTCACTAGGGTTACTGCTTTCTATTGCAGAGCCATTGTCATCTGAGCCTGTTACCTTTCGGAACATCTCATTGAACTCTGCTTCTGTTGTTGGTTCACCACGAAGAACCCACTCCGTAATACCCAACTCGTTTAGTGCTGTTGATATGCTTATATCTGTCATTTTTCCTATCCTATAAAATATCCAGTCCAAAAAGAGTATGGGCTTCCTGTTCCATACATACTAGAACTTGCTTCTGTATTGAGTAATAATTCATCCCCTGCTGTGACGTAGTAAGCAACATTTATTGTGGCACTACTAGATGTAGTATTTCCATCATCTCTATCTCTAGCATTAAAGACTAATGTGCCATTATTTTTCATAGAAATTTCTATAAAATCAGTACTTTGTGCTAATCCTGATACTCCAAACCACCAAAGCCCAGTTAAACCAGATGGGATTGTATATTTTCCTGTAGAGGTACTATAAGCATTTTCAGTATCTCTGACTTTATTATTCCAAACGATAGTTGTACTTGCGCCTACATGACCATCCGTTTTTGTTACATGAAAATGAGGGGTTGTTGGCTTCAATATTCTTCCACCACTATCTATAGTCAGCGCACTAGTACCAGCCGTATTCTGTATTGCATCTACTTTTAATACTGAACTCATTGGGCTATCTCCAGTATAGTTAAATTACCTCTTACACCGTATCTAAATATAGTAAAATTGTCGGCAGTTGTTTTAGCGTATAGCTTCCAAGTGTGTGCGCTTGTATCACCAGCGTCTAGTAAACATTGGGCTGTTACTGACCCACCGCTTCTTTTAATATTTTCCTGAGTCAGAAGACTATCGTAATCACTGCCAACAGTAGAGCCATCTTTAAATAGCTGTAGTTGACCTATAAGTTCAGAATTACTACCACCATCATAATGTTCACATGGAACACACCAGTTAATTAATAGTTTGCTGTTTGCTTTTTTTGCTGTGTAAGAAAGAGATATGCCACTATCTACAAAAGAAGTGCTAGTAACAACTAATTGAGTAGTGTGTTCAGCATGGCCATATCCAATAATATGACCAGCAATATCAACAAAAGAACTTGTCGCTGGCTGGAGAGTATCGACCTTGAGGATGCTCATTGTGCTATCTCCATTAGATGAAATGAGTTAAAATTTTGAGAAGGCGAAACATAACCGCCGCCACTCCATCCTAAATAACCAGTGCCACCACTAGCTTTACCATGAATAGTATAAGTTATAGCACTTGTTGTTCCCGCAACTTCACTAGCAGAACACGATAGTGTAGCCCAAGCACCAAGGCCAACAGCATTTTCTGTTTGGGTAAGTAAAGAATTTGTTGTTGATTTATGAACAATAGAATAGATGTAATGACTAGAATTGTTACAATATGCTGAAAGATGATAACTTATTAAAATTAAATTAGTGGCAGACTTCGGTGTGATTGTTAGTGAGTATCCACTTGTACCATAAGAATTAGAAGTTGTTGTAAACCTTGTTTGAAAAGTAGCAAAGGTTGCTGGTATATATTGAATAACATGACCAGCCGCATGAAGTGTATGCCCACTACCAACAAGAAGTTTGTTTGCATTAGCCCCACTTGTAGGAGCTTGCAGTGTTTGAACCGTGAGTGTACTCATTCTATACCACCGTTAAGTTGCCAGAGACAGTAAGCGTTGCTCCAGATGCCACAGTAAGTGGGCCTGTGCATGAAGCATTTTCTGCTGCGTCAATGGTTGTGTTAGAGTTTAGTGTCTGTTCGTTAATGCGAAATATATCACCAGCCCTAGAGCCTACCGTTCCGTTGTCACCTTTAAACATCCCACCGCCCGATACGTTAGCGACTTCAAAGGTTGTGTAAGCAATGACAGAAAGAATATCGCCAACAGTAGCACCTACAGTTAAGACAACATCAGAGCCATTACTAGCTGTGTAGTCTGTTCCGTTTACGAGCAATATTCCATTGAGATAAACGTCTAAAAACTGAGGAGTATAACCACCAGTAGGGAATGTTGTTTGACCAGCCGTTGCTGTTGTCAAATCCCTTGTTTGGGTAGCCTGTGGAACAGGTACATTGCCTACATATCCAGCCATTATCCTGCCTCCAATGCCGTTACTCTCGTAATGAGGTCAGCTATTTGTGTTGCTTGGGTTGTGTTCTCTGTTTCTAGTGTTGTTACTTTTGCTGAGAGTTCTTGCACAGCTTTAATCATGTGCCATTTAATCTCATCATCTTGTACGTTTTTAACACCTCTATCATCTTCAATAACAGCACTTGGTATGACTGCTGCTAACTCTTGAGCAATACAACCAACTTGAACACCTTCTTTTGCTACTGCTAAATTTTCTAAGTCATAACTTTGAAGAGCCTCATCGGTAATTTCTTCTGCTGTTCTATACTCAAAGTTTCTAACTTTTATTTGATTTATTTCGGCTAATCCAACAGTGCTGTCAGAAATATTCTTTTTTATTCTTTCATCTGAAGTTGTATTCCAAGATGAAGTGTTGCCTGAGTGATAAACACCACCACCACCATTTACTCTAAATGAATTATCTGCTGCATGAGTTGAAATAGAGCCAATAGCAATCGCACCTGCACGAGCACCTGTGTCTACATCAGCGTCATAACCAATAATAACATTGTGTGTTCCTGTGCTAATTGCATCACCTGCAAAAGCACCAAAGCATTGATTGTAATATCCTGTTGATATATTTAATCCAGCAGCATAACCAAGAGCAGTATTATAATAATTGTTAGAAGTGCTTCCTGATGCTTCTTGGTTTTTTAAAGCAGTAGTACCAACGGCAGTTGAGCGACTACCGTTTTGGTCAGTCGTTAATGCTTGAACTCCTACTGCGACATTTCCATTACCTACAGTACAAGCATCTCCAGCCTCAGCCCCAATAAAGGTATTTTCTGCACCTGTGGTAACTGATTCACCCGCACCATGACCAACAGCTACATTTAAACCGTCACCTGCTGAACCAAGATTATGAGTTTTTAAAGCATTATTACCTATGGCTACATTTTTTGAAGATAAAATATTTGTAGTTAGTGAAGCGTAACCCACTCCTACGTTATTTCCTGACGTTGTTGTTGAGTCTCCAGATTGATACCCAACAAACGTATTTACATCCCCAGTACTCAAAGATGCTCCTGATTCTTCACCAATAACAGTATTATAATTACCGCCAGATGCGATAGCTTTACCTGCATTAAGGCCAAGCTTTACATTTGATGTACCTAATGTAGCAGGAACTATAGACCCATCAGAATCTATGCGTAGCCTCTCCGTTGGACTAGCGCCATCAGAGCCGTCATTGGTCCTGAAGATCAAATCGCCTTTTTCATCGTCAGCCGTACCGTCATGGCTACCTTGAATTTCAGCTAATGTAGTTTCCTCACCGCCACTTTGTTGACCTTTGAAGATAACCTTACCTTCACGCCCACCATCAGTGTCTTCGTGCGTTGTGTTGACTATAGTAACTTCTGGCGTAGTGTCAGTAGCTGTTACGTCTTGGACGTTAGCAACCGTAGCACTAATAGTTCCAGCCCTTGCTCCTATGTATCCACCCATCTAGGTTATCTCCATATAGCTCATTGTGACAGAAAGTTTATCTGCTACTGAACAGTCCACTTTTATAATATCGCCAACGTTCATGTTTATCTTTCCTTCAAGTGGGGAAAGCGTAGAACCAGCAGGGATTGCCACATCTTTAATCAAATGTGCTGTAGTGTTTTGCGTCTGCCCTGTCTGCGTTGTCGTACTAACAAGCGTTACACTCGCTGTAACCTGAGAAGTGTGGACGTTAGCTAGTGTCATTCCCAACATAACTATCGTGCTGCCTGTCTGGACAGTGTAAATTGTTTCGGGAGTACCAGCGGTAGCTGGCGCAACATCCCTTGTAATAAGTTTAAATGTATTTGCCATTCTATTCTCCTATCCACCCAAGGCAATCGCAAGCGCAGTACTTTCGTCTACGGTTGCTTTCTGCGAAATTGTTGAAATGTTACTTGCTACAATATTGGTGTTGGCAGTGTTGTCAGCAACTGTGGTTATGTTGGCAGAGATAGCAGCCAAAGCATTCATGTCACTTACTATTTGAGCAGTGCCTAAAGTGTTCATATCAGCAATGGCGTCAGTAGTACCAAGCAAACCTATTTGTGTAGCCTTTGCTGCTACTGCACCTATGTCCGTAGCATCAGCGGCAACGGCGTTTATATTCGTAGCATTGCCAGCAACTGCGGTTACATTACTCGCTATCCCGGCAACTGTAGTTACGTTACTAGCTATCGCCGCAACGGACTGAATAGCATCAGTCGCATCTGTGCCATCTTCTATGTCTGCCAGTGTAGCAATGTCGGCAGTAATATTTGCTAACGATTGTACATCAGCTATTAACGGGCCTTGCTCTGCTGCGCCTGAAGTTGCGTTGAAACCTAATACACGACCCTTACGGTCATCCTTATCAGGAACAGTAAGGTCTACGCTTACCGCATCTCTTACCGGGGCAACCATTGCTCTGTTTAGCCGTTCTTCATGGCTAGCCAGTATCATCGTTAGTGTGTCGAAATCATTTTCTAGCGAAGCTGCTGTAATATTACCGCCGCTCGTATATACGCTCGTTCTGCTAAGAGGTAAGTCACTAAAGACACTAACAACCGAAGTGTTAGCCGGAGTATGGTCAGATGGACTAGTTCTAAACACCACCTTGCCCGTGCCGTCTGTGTTCAGCCCTACAGAGTTAGACGAAGTTTTTATATCGTAATGGGTGCTTTCAGTCTTTAGTGTACCGTCAACATCTACTTTAATATCCGAAGTATTATTGACCTGAAAACTAAAACTAAACTCAGTAGTTGACCCATTAGCCGTATACTGCGCCCGTCTTGTTTGGTCTGTTATACTAAACGTAGCCATTTACCACACCTCACTTTTGGTATTTGTACACCATTTACACACGTTTGTCACTGCATTGCTTCCTCTACTACTTTCATTAGTTGAAACCTTGAAGAATTTTCAATAAACGCTTCTCTAGCTAACTCGCGTCTATCACTTAAAATAGTGTTTAAAGCTTTAAATTTGTCCTCGTCTGTAACTAACGAATTATAATCAGCGTCAAGAACTTCAAACAACAAAGCATTAGTTAAAGTGCTTGTTGGGTCGTATCCTGTTTCTTCGGGCGTATTACCGTTTGCATCAACGGTGTTTATAAGCGTATGAAATTCGTTAATTTCCTCGTTGTTTAGCTTAACTTGATTAATACTTTTGTTGTGCAATGAAAAAGTGCCAATACCTATCTCACTCAATCTAAGCAACTCTTGGTCTACTTTAGAATATTTAGCCGTTCTTAGTCTTGTAGGGTTAAAATTTTCACCTAGAGTCCCCTGACCTCGCGCAACTTCATTCCCCCAAAAATCTAAACCCGGTGGTAAATCATCTGCAAAGTATGGGTTTCTTGCTTTAGCTTTTTGTAATCCGCTATAGAACCCTTGCATAAACAAAGGGGCCTCGGTGTAAAGCTTGCCAGTTATGGGGTCTTTGCCCGGTGGTAATGCTGTATTACTAGAAGTTGGGTCGTTCATTCTTTCGAGCATTGCGTGAAAACTAGATTGTGTTACGGGTGTATACTGACCGTCGCTTAAATAATGTGCAGCGTAACTACCTATTCCAAAACTTGCACGGTCTAAATTACCAAGTACATTCGTACCAACACCTGAAGAAAGCTGACCAAAATATTGCAACATTCTTTGACCAGCGTCTTCTTTTGTACCTCGACCCATAGCAAACTCAGACATTTCTGCCACGCCTTGAAGAAACGGTAAGCTTGACGCATATTCAGCAGTTGCTAAAACATAACCGTTTATAACGGCTGACAGTGCGTTAGGGTCATCTTCATATTTCATATAGTTTGCTAGGTCTGCGCCCATTACAAGCAACGCCGACATAGGGTCAAACCTACTAAAAGTCATTGTTTCGTAAGTGCCGTCAGGCTGTTTAAATCCAATAGATGCTGGGTTAAACCCAGCGGAATCCATAATATTACGTTTAGCAGCAAATTCACTTGGACCTGTGCCAGTAATTACAATATCATCACCATACTCTCCACTAGCGATTAGATACATTGTCATAGCTAAACCATTGCCTAAAGTTAGTTTGGCTAAAGCATCATCTAATTCTTTGCCTGTTATGGTTTGTTCGCCTTTAATATTTCCTTTTATTGCTTTGTAAACAGGTGACCAGTTTAAGGTACGGTCAAACGCCTCGTTAATAATATTAGTCGGCGTATTATAAAAAGGCACAACAGTTTTTATTAAAGGAACACTATTTACAAACGAACCCGCACGACCAAAAAATCCATCAGGCGCACCTTGAAAAGTCATCTTACGTGCTTCCGTAGTCATCATATTTTTAATTTCATCAGGTGTAGTAGTTAAAATATCTGCGTATTTTTGTGATGCTAGTTCTTTAGACTCATCTCTGCTTATTCCTTCTCGCCTTGCTGTAGTGTAAGCTATTTGTGATGCTCTGTGTGCTTCTCGGTACAGTACACGACGCATCGTAATAACTTTAAAATACTCATCTTCACTTGCTAGGAACCGTCCGGGTAACCTTGTAGATATGCCAAACAAATCAACAAACGATTTAAAATAATCGCCTTGAGCCATACTTGTTTTAATATCATTTAAGTTGTCAGTGCTTCCTAATGCCCGTCTAGTACGCAAATCTATTTTACTTACTAGGTCACCACTTTCACCAGTAGCCATAGTTCTAGCCATAAGAAGAACAGCATCTTTTTGAGCCATCATAAGACCGTGAGCTTCAGCAGCCGCTTCCCCTACATATCTTTGGTCGCCAACGTCACCTCGTAAACCCCCAAGTGTTCTAATGTTTCCTATTACCCCAGCTAATCCACGTTCTGCTAAAGTTTGCACTTGAAACCCAGCATTACCCGCAATGTTTACGATATGTGTGGAAGGGGCTGACAAAAGAGCGTTAATATAGTTTTCCATTGCAAAATCCCAAGACTTTGAAACAAAACCTTTTTCTGCATATCTTGCTCTTTGCATTGGTGTAGAAAGCTGTAAAAAAGTATGTAGGTGATAATCAACTAAACCCTCATCAGCTTCCCGTACCCATGTATCTAAACTTTCAGCGTAAGCAGATACATCCAAATTTTCTAGCTTTGCTATTGAACTGACAACACCTAAACCTCTACCATATTCAGACACATTACCAGAGACCTGTGCAGCCAAGTTAGATTGCACAGCCGCCATAACTTGTAATTTTTTAAACTCTGTTTCTCTGGTTTTACGGTCTAGGCTACGGTAAGCCTTGTGCGCTCCATACTGTAGTTCTTTACCAAATTTTATAAGCGTTAAAATGCCAGCTAATGCATCCTCTGCTGGCAGTATTTCACCGGGTTTTCGGTTTAGAAACTTAACTGCAATGTTTTCAAAACCAGTTGCATTTGCCATTGCAACCATTGCTTCCATAGACTGCTTATCTCTTTTTAGATGTTTAAACAGAGCTTCGTTGTTTTTCTTTATGTTTTCAAAAACAGTTGTTGGATTAAAGTCATCTGTCGTGCCATCAAATATTTTACCAATGCGACCAAGGTCTAAACCTTGTTCGAAACCACCTTCACGCAAAACATCGTTGAGAGCCTTAACGTCGCTATCATCTAACCCCTTAATAACAAGCGAACCGCCGGGGCCGGGTGTTATGTTTTCTTCTGGTGCTAAATTACCATAAGATTTATTTTCAGCGTTCGTTACCGACTTGGTTATAAACTCAACTAATTCACGATAGGCTGACATTATTTTTAACCTTCACTTTTTCCAGTTATAACGTCTGGTTTTTGTACACTTTTTGGAAAATAACCAAATTCATTTAAGTCATTACCTTCAGACCTTAAATCTTTTGCTTTTACTTTAATGCTTATAATTTTACCTTTGTCAGTTCCATCTTTTCCATAACCACTTTCACCGTGTAATTCTGCATATTTTTTACTTATCGTTACAAAGTCACCGGGGTTAATAGTAGAAATACTTTCTTCGTTTGGAACCGCTCTATAGATAGTTACTTCTGCTTCTGGGTTGCCTCTTACCTTTTGTATTATTTCAAAGCTTTCTCTATCAAATTCATTGTTTGGGCTACCGTAAAACCTTAAACCATTTGATGAATAGATATCATCAGGAAAAACTTCACCACCACCGGTCATATCAAAAAGTGGCGCACCTTCTTCATTTGGTTGATGCTGCATCCTATAGGAAGTATCAACGCCTATGTTACCACCAGTGCTACCAACCGTAGGCATATCACCGGGCTGCGTTAGTCGTTTTTTAACAGTTGACAGTTTGTTACGAATTATTTCAACCGCACCACCATTTTCTTTAACTGTTTTAAAGCCTTGAGTTATTAATGGATAAGCGTCTATTGGCAATGCAACGCCAGCACCTTCTATTGCTTGCTTAACTCTAGCCGTTAAGCGTTCTTCAGCAGTAGCATCCTCGTCAACTTTACTATCTAAGAAATCAAGAACTGCACCCTCTAATCCAAACTCTTTAAGAAGCGTTGAAAGGTTACCTTCTTCTGGGTCAAACAGCGCATCAGCAAAACCACCACGCAACATTGTATTAACGTATCCCGCACCACGAATAGGAGCGGCAACCATACCCGCACCAAACTGCACTAGGCCCCTAGCCATAGCCTCAACCGGGCTATCACCTTGCGGAACTTTTATTCCAAGTTCTTGCAAGCCAGACTCAAATAATTCGTCTAATCTAGGCGCATCTTCTTTTTTTTCTCGCGTATACTCAATACCGTCAGGCCCCATCGTTAAATAACCAAGACCACCAATTTTTTCATCAATCGTTTGACCAATATCATCGGCTAAACCAACAACGCCCGTTACAGTATCTTGAACACCACCAGCTATTGCTCGACCCGCCGCTTTTGCTGTATTCGCTACATCTTGCCCATCAAACCCAAACATTTCTTTAGTGGTGTTTCTGGGGCGCATATTAGCAACCTCAACGCCCGTTGATGTAAAAACCAAATCGTGCATAGGGTTTTGTCTTACGCTGTGAGACTGTCTTCGGGCTTCAAGTATATCCATTATAAAGCCTCTTCCATTTTACGAATAAACGCGTCAATGTTATCTTGAGTAAGGTTTAGGTCACCGGGCAAACCTTGTCTGTTTTCAAGTAATCCCTTGAAACCCTGAAGCGTTGATATTGCTGCATTAAAATCGTCTAATTGTAAATCTAGCTGACCCTCTCTATTTATTAGGTCGATAAGGCTTTTTGCAGCAACAACTCTTACATTATTAACAGCCGCTTCTATGTCATCATTAAATTGAGTTATTAAAGTTTGAACAAATCCCGTGGCATCAAAATCTTGGTCAAGCCTTTTAAATGTTAAAGCTTCGTTTTCTAATGCGCTAACTAATTTTTGTGCAAGAAAAGTTTTTTGAAAGTTAGGGTCTTTACTATCAAGTTCCTTATAGTTTTTAGGTAATTCCATTGCTCCAAGTAAATTATTAACAGCTACTTGGGTTTCTTCATTTTGATGAAATTCTGCTAGTTTATAAAACTTATCTCGGTCAGCTAAACTTAAATTGAGCCAATGGTCATTAACATCATCAAAACCTATGTTAGACCGTAACCCTTGGAGATAGCCACGAGAACCATTATCACTAATAGCTGGCGCAAGTCCGGCCTCTAAATATTTTGTTTTAAGTTCTTCAGCCCTAAATTTGTCGTATTTATAAAGTTGGTCATAGTTTTCTTTGAATAACGTTGCATCACCTTCGTTTATAGCTCCAAGCATAATAGCGGCATAACCATCATTTAACTTAATTTGTTCCTTGTCATTAGCGGCCTCTTGCTGCGCTCTAGCTGCTAACTCATTACTTCTAAAGTTGCGAAGGTTTTGCGCTATTTCAGCAAATGATAAATCATTATTTTGTAGAATAGATATTGCCGCTTTAGTTTTAACATCAAGTTTTGAAATATCTCCCCGTGCTATATTTCTAATTAAAGCATCAGGGTTTTTTAAAGTAAGTATATTGTCATTAACTAACTGCGTTGCAGAAGCTACTGACTGAGTATCCCATGCAGAACTCCATGCAGATATTTGTGAAGGTGAAAAATCTCTAGCTTGCATTTCAACAAGTTTATTAGCTTTTAAAGATGCAAGCGTATTAGCATCAACAAACTTTGCTTCAATCTGACCGTTAGCATCTAAACCAGTTAGATTAACTTGAAGAAGCTCATCCATGTTTTCTAGGTCAAGTTGCGCTGAAGCCATCCAAGCTGACTTTGATTTATCTTTTTGGTTTTTAATATATGAACTGTGATAACTAGTGTATTTTGCGTTTGCTGTAAGAGCCAACTTAGCTTTCATGCTTCTAGCCATTGAGGGAACAGTTTCATCAAAGGTTGATGAGTACCCTTGAATAATTGCATCTAACTTATCTTGTAGGCTAGCCGGGTTAGCTTCTCTAGTTTCAAAATCTAATATAGCAGAGTTCATTTCTTTTCGAGCTGCAAGCTCTAACTCGGAAGACACAACCGTTGCCGCTGCTTGTCGTGCCGCTCGACCATATAAACTGTTTTTATCACCGGGCAGTTTTAACTCTTCGCCCGTTTCTCTAGCTGCTAGAATTTGCTCCATCGTAGGAGCATTAGCCGCGCCGTACTCTTCACCTTCGATCTTTGCTTTTATTTGGTTTTGTTCTGCAAAGAAGTTAGTCATACGATTTAGGGATTGCTGTAGTTGCCCCATGCCACGCTCTATAGCTTGCGCCTCAAACGCTTGGGCTTCAGGTATGCGAAGTGCTACCCGCCGCCCTTGATATCTTACGCTTTCAGCCATTAGCTTATTGCCGCCAAGTTACTAGGTGGCATAAAAGAACCAGAACTACCGCCCGTCGCCATGACCTGACCTGTTGTCGTAGCAACATTAGCCGCTGCTGCAACGCTTGCATATTTAACGCCAGCCTTACCAGCTAACCTAGCTTGTTGTGCATTTGACTCACCGCGAAGAATTGCCATCTCTGAATTAAGATTAAGCTTACGAATATCCATACCCGCAACCCTCATAGAGTTCATGTTTATTAAGTCTTTGGTTTCCATTGCACCGTAAGGGTCTAAGCCACCAGCCGCCGCATTTGCTACAGAACTACTCATAGCAACAAGCAACTCTTTCATGCGCTCGTTACCTTCTACCTTATAATTGACCGCATCCGTTCGAGCTTGAATAACCTCGTTACGGGCTTTCATTTCATATTGAACAGCCTGTGCTTGGGCTTGTCTTATTTGTGCAAGGCCGCTTAATACTGAACCCGCTATTTGTAATGCTCCACTCATGCTCCGCTGCTCACTTTATAATCTAATGCTAAAACTGTCATAAATAATGGTTTGTCTTGTGAAATGGTAACCTGACCGTCTAAGGAAAACCCGGTTAATCCATCTACGGTCTTGACCCCAGAAAAGGACGTAACGCCACCTGACCCCGATAGGGTGGTTTGTGTTGGCACTTCTTTGCCCCCTACAGTTACATTCTGTGTAAGAAATAAAATTGGAGAAGCCTCTATGATACGTCGCTTAGTTGATTGCATTGAACCTGTGGACAAACGTAACTCAACGGGCTGTGTTGTTACCTCAACACTAAAATCAAGACCTACCTCTACATAACTTGACGCCGTACCATTTAACGTAACATTGCCAGAGCTTACCGTTCTGTCTGTATCTACAATATCGTCGCGTACTATCTTTACCGTCTTAGCTTCTAGATGCGATAGGCTCCCGGCTGTAGTGCTTCCCGGCAACGATTGGTCCGGGCTTACTGCACCAGAATAATATTGAATAGCACTGTCTGTTGTGCGGTCATCGTCAAAGACTTCTAGATAGTATTTAGCGGAACCACCGATAGTTCTTTTGACCACCGTGTAGATTGTATCTAGGTCCACGCCTATGTCGATAAAATCACCGTCTGTGGTCCAGACAGCCGGGGCCACAATCTGTTGGGGTCTATTAAGCATATAAGCCGCTATTGTACCTGTTAGCCCCACAGAAGACGCTCTATAGCCTGTTGGGTCTGTACCGTTCACAATCATTAGCAAATCGCCCTCGGTTGTATCGGTGGCGTTACGAAGCGCCATGCGTTGAGGGTCGAGTAAAAGATGGGAGTTAAGCAACGACACGTTGTTAGCCACATAGCTTAGTTCTACATCACTAAACAACATCTCACGTAAGGCTTTACCCTGACGTTGAATAAACAACGTGCCACCTTCAGCCGCTTGAGGTCGAATACCTAGCTTAGAGCCACGCCGGGTTGCAGACTTCACGGTTATGTTAGACGGTGTAATAGGAGATAGGTCAGCTTGCGGAACAAAAAACTCTGCACCTGACGTAAATATTTGTAGGTCACGCCCAGAGCGTAAAGCCGTTATCGCGTTTACACTGTCCGTTGAAAGCGTAACTTTTATAGCGTCATCGTCTAAACCTTCGGTTGGTTTAAAATTAAAAAAGTCTCCAACCTTTGATGCAAAAAGCGTTGAAGGTTCAGAAGCCGAACCACCAAAATACAATCGGCCCTCGTGAAAGGAACAAGTCCTAGGCCATCCCCTTGTATTGCTCCAAGAGTCTTCATGCTGAGTTTCCATAACATAATCACCAGAAGCTATAGCATCTGTGTTATGAAAGGGTATTTCTACCACAGCCTCTACAACTGTAGAACTAATAAATTTAGTAACTTTAGCTCTACCAAAACCATTATTAACAGTAAAAAACTGGTCAACTTGACCAACAAGAAACATACCAGTAGAAGCTGTTAATTTTATTGCACCAGTAACAGCCGAAGGTGTAATTGATGCGACTACACCGCCGGGTCGTTCTGTTTCTACTAAATCAAAAACTGTTTTGGGAGCAGTTAACGAAAGTGCTGCAACCGTCCAAGTTGAATTATTAGCCCCGCGCACAATTTTAAACGGAGCAAAAGCTTCATTGACAACAATAAGAGTATCAGCAGATTGCGTAAAATAAACTTTATCCATATCAACCGCAGTCTCAACGTACAAAGTTCCCACACTAAAATCTAAATAACTATTGCCCGACCCGTTGATGTTGGTGAGCAAAACCTGATTAGCGTAGAAACGAAAACGTATAGTTGCGTTTGCATATCGGGTTGCAACAATCATAAAGTTCTGGGTCGTGCTAAACTCAAACGGTATAAGCAGAACACCATTAGCCGCATTGTCAGCGGTTATATCTTGCAGAAAACGTAAACCCGGACGGCGACTAAAACCACCTTGCGGTTCAAACAAAACATTATCGGCGGTAGCTACAGTGTTATAGTATTGCTGTAAGTCAGTACGACCACGGAGTAGGGGGTCCATTTCCCCGCCAGTAAAGCTAGCCTGATATGCTTGGAATTTACTCATCTAAGCTCGGTCAACATATAATCTGATATAACTCCCGGCGTCTGACCCGCACTATCAGTGCTTACTGCCTGTCTAAAATAACCGCCGCGCATACCTTCGCCCGGTGTGCCTAGTGCAATACTACGCCACAATTCCACCTTAGTTGTTTGGTCTGTCATTGTTTCTGCAAGATGCCATGCTAACTGATAAGCTAAGAGCGTGACAAAGTACGACGGCAAAGCTCCTTCATTTACATCTTTTTGGTAATCTATTGTTATGGTCGTTTCATCAGAAAACAAAACCGTACCACCATTAGATGACTGACCTATTTCCCAATTCTTAATAAGAGGTGAACCCGCTGTGGTACTGGCTCGAACCGCTCTAGGAACGCCACTGAGCATATCGTTCGGTAAAGCGTACTGATATGACCATTCACTTGTAGGTACTGTCGTTTCTTGCGCTAGCGTTGCTTTACCTAGTGTAAATGTCCAAGAGTACATCGCAAGGGTGGATGCTTTAACTTCCTTATACAAAATATTACAAGCGTCAGCCGCAGCCGACGCATCTGAAAAACTTGTGATTTTACTTGCCCCAAGGAACACAAGGGCTTTGTTACATATACTTACGTCTGTGTCGCCAGCCGCCATAAGTCTCTCCTTGAATTAGGGAAGGGGGCGCAACCGCCCCCAACCATATTAGTCTGAGTCAGTTACCACAGCGATTACTGTACCGTCTGACATATCAACAACGCCTGAAGCATTGCTGACTACAACGTGCATAGTAATTGTTCGTGTACCACCCGTAGCACCGTGGACAATAATCATATCCCCAACTGCTAGTGTGTCTGACAAATCGTTGAAATAGCCAGAGCCATCAACGACTGTATGAGCGTCCGTTGTTGTGTAACAATACAATGCCGGGACTGTACCCTTCATTGACTGACCACCTAGTGAGGACATACCTGTTGCTGCAAATGCCATGATTATCTCTCCTTATTCTTCGCAAACAACATCAACGATGCCGTCTACGTCGATTGCACCAGCACCCATTGACAACATTGCTGTCACTAAGAAAGAAGTTTTCTCAGGGATGTAGTTGATTTCAGTTTTTGGAGCGATACCAACACCAACACCAAGTGCTGAACGATGGAAAGCAAAACAAGTTCTGTCAGCAGTTGCCAACGGTAGACCACCCTCATCGCGGTCACCCACAATGTGAAACTGAAAGCCTAGCATTGTGTTAACGTTTCCGCTGACTAATGCTTGAACAGTTTGGAAGTCACTTGAAATTGCACGCTCATCACCAAGCAAACCAGACAAGTTATTAGCATGGATTACCATGTGACGGTCTGCTGCTGGAACGTTTTTAGCGTCCAAAGCTTTTTTCGCTGCTAAAATTTTACCAACGTTCAAGTTTGATGCTGCTGCTGAACCAGAGGTAACAACAGTTTTAGCAACTGTAGACCCGGCTGAAGCGGCGTTAAGTGCATCAATAATGATTTGGTCTTCGCGGCGTCCGATAGCGTTACCTACGACTTGCGCTAATTCTTGACGCTCATCGAAGTTAACTTTTTGCTGATTAAATATATCAGAATATTCAGCAGCAACAAAGTCTTGCATACTAACGGAGACTTGTGAAAAGGCTGCGTTAATCGGTGTGACGTCAGTTTGTGGAACGCGAACCGACGCAGTTCCTTTGCCGACTTTCGGGAATTTTACGGTGTCTCCCGTTACACCATTTCGGGTACGTGCAGCACCACGGAGAACAGCAGCGCCTTGATACGCTTGATGAACTTCCGCTTCAAATAGTTGCACGAACGCTGGACTGAGGTTCGTAGACATAATTTATAGCTCCTATATTGAACCAGTTAAATTTGTCGCCTTGATAGGTTGTCGGGAGTTCCGGCCTCTGGCTTCGTGGATACGTCCAC
>Ga0075480_10000345_pt1 | contig 26719 bp, 22 predicted proteins | sample DEB08_DNA_7_FD_81590 | JGI IMG/M metagenome (GOLD analysis project Ga0075480, IMG submission 81590) | Aqueous microbial communities from the Delaware River and Bay under freshwater to marine salinity gradient to study organic matter... | ecosystem: Environmental > Aquatic > Marine > Coastal ... | reverse complement strand
TCTTCACAGCGAAGATAATTCTCCACTGGGACATGACTAAAAAAGATGAGTGCTAATGAAAGCATAGGATGAACGCTCCGTTCCGCGACTTACTTGCGTCCACCGAAGTGGATGAACGTAGGTCTATTATAGACTCTATATTCTATATAGTCAAGCAGAAGTGTAACATGTGTTACAATTTAAAAAACCTTTAGGATCAAAAATTTCTGGCGAAAATTTTTGCCAGTATTTTGATCCTAAAGGTCAATTTTGATTTTACTTTTTCTTTTTGCTTGCTTTGGAAACCTCTCCCCAAAGTTTTGGATTGTGTCTACCCATTCCGTACTCGATCTTCTTAATACCCTCTCTAAACTTATCCCAGTACATATCAAAAATATTTACTGCTTTTTGACTGCGAGTTAAGTCGTAGCGAACTTCACCGTCAACTTCATATGTAACGATTCTGGCATCGTTGGGGCATTCTTTGGTGGTAACTTGTCCCCAAGTACCATTCTCAATCATTATTTCAACACCATATTTTTGTTTAGAATTTTCTTTTTCTGATGCTGTCCAGGAGTACATAGGCTTTGTTTCCGTTGATGTCTCTGTAGACATCTCTGCAACTTGTTTTGCCATTACAAAAATCTCAACTTTTATGAACGATTACCCCAACTAATATCAGGGTATGCTTGTGCAACGATATCTTTAGTAAGTTTGTACTTAGTATCGAGTTTTTTATCCTTAGTAAGAACCAAAATTTCAGCTTCGAGAGGATGTAGTCCTGAAAGGATATTGATAAACATAGTCTCTCTACGAATAGAACTCAAGGCATCGTTACCACCTTTTACAAAGTTGTAGAATTTTCTAGCTTCTTTGCGGATAGTAGATCTTCCTTGGTCGTTCGCTCCCAGAGAGATAGTATCAAGTTCTTCCATTTTCTTGACAGCATCCTGAATCTTCTCAGAAAGAGTTCCATTGAATCCAGACTCTTTATCAAGTGCTGCATAAGGAACATCTCCCGCAGGCAAAACTGAAATTACAGTTTCATCAAAGTTCCAAATAAAGATAGTCTTTAATGCTGGACAAGCAAACTTCTGCAGAACTTGTACTTTTCTAGCAGCGGATCTTTCTTTGTTTACCAGATTAAGAATTTCAAATAGAAATGGATTATTTGGTAGGTCAGGGATAGGAGCGGGAGACTTTTTAGTAGTAGGACTACTCTTCGTCTTCTTCGCCGTTGTCTTCGTAGTCATGATAGTTTTCAAAGTTAAATGCAATTACCTCATCTGGAATCAGGTTACCCTGATTATCAAACATTTCGGGGTGAGGTCTTGGAACTTCCCGATAGTTCATCATGTATTCTCTAGCAGTCCAACCTCCAATCAATCCCACGATAAGAAACAGGATGGTCATAAATGAACCAAAGACTAAACTAACTGCTAACATTTTTCTTACCTCTAGGGAACTACTTTCTTTTCCTTAAATTAAAGGAAATCTCGAAATAGACAGTTACTTCCCTGTTTAAGAAGCAAACCATCTTTTCAAAGATTATATGTAATGGTTGTTTTTGCTTCTTTTTCCCTCCATTAAGAATGAAATCAATACCACGATTTGTGTGGTTATCATTATTTATGCCATTCAAATCAGATTCTTTTCCCGAAGGTACTTCACTGTTTCTAGACATCCGCCAATTTTTGTTTCGTTAACGATCACTTGAGGGAAAGTACTGCCCTCACCAAATTGAGAATAAAACTCTTCTCGGGTAAAGTCATCCTCCAGAGTATAGACCACATGTTCCAGTTTTGTCAACTTGAGAACAGTTTTGACCTTATCGCAATAAGGACACTCTTCCTTAGTATAAACCTTAAAGTTCATAATTACCTCATCAATCAAAAAAGAACATATGCCAGAGTCTACAATTTTCTTTGCAGTCTCCAAAGTATTCAGAAGCTGAATGAATATTACCGCCGCTGAAAAGAACCAAACGATTAAAAACATTACCAGCAACATCAACTGGTTCGTATGGTGTTCTATCTAGGAAAGTTCTTTGATTGAAAACTTTGAGACCTTCACCTGCCTCCCAATTAATTTGGGAATTATGATGAATCTTGGTTTCCTTATGTCTCCACATTGTAGTTCCACACTCTGGAGGAGCATCAGGAGTCAGATAAATCATACCCGCCCAAGTTTGATCATCACAATGATAAACAAGTTTTTCTCCAGACCAATTATGCTGAAACCTACCATTCATTCCATGAGATTCCCATTCGGTAATCTTAGTTCCAAGTAGGTCTTCAAATGCTTCTCTAGTACCTGGAATAAAAAATTGTTTACGAGTTCTTCTGCCGATATATCCAGCATCATCATAATAGTCTTGCTCTAAAGCAAACTTCCTGACAGCATGAGGATCTTTATAAAAATTATCAACAATAATTACTCTTTGCGACTTCCTATAATCAGGACTAACGCTTAACATCTGATTCATATTAGAAACCTAAGTGTTTACTCCTAACAAAATCTAAATCAAAAGTTGTTGCTGAAATTGGTTGTTCTTGACCTTCCCAAGGTAGTTTAGTTGGACCACAGAGTCTCCATTCTTTACCCCACTTCTCAGTAAGGTAGTCAATATTCATTGAATTACATGCATCCAACTTTTCAGCAAGATCTGGTTCAGTCTTCTTAGTCTGACTACCATGAGTATAATATTCATCCTTCTTACCAAAACCATGATAATACATCGACTGTAGTTCCATGACTTTACGGATAGGACGATGCAGGAATCTCATGATCATGTCTGCATCTTCGCAGTAAGCAGGATATAGATTCTCATCAAATAAACCAAACTGTCTGATGATACTTTCTCTAATAAAGAAGACATCCCAACTTCCAACACCAAAGTCACCCTTGTTACCATGAATCATTCCAATCATCGGATCTGATTCTGCGGTATTAACCATCTCTTCTAGAAAACCTGGTCCAAAAGAAACGTCATCATTACAGATGATCCAATATGGTGCCATCAGATAGCACTTGATGATTAGATTCCATGCACCAGAAACACCCAAGTTGCCAGGGAGATTGGCAACTTTGATACTTTTAACATACTTATGTTTAAGACTAGCAAGTTTTGCTAGTTCTTCGTCAAGTTCTCCCCTTCCATTGTTATTAACAATGAAAACTTCATCGACTGGGTAGTCGATGCTCATAAGCAAACGACTTACCCAAAAAGTGCTGTTTACAACAGGAACGCCAATAACAGGAATAGACATAATTTTACAAAGAATTTAACATGTAACTTTCAGCTTTCTTGGTTTCACCATCAACACAAATCATCTTCTCAAGAATTGATTCGTCAACTAGATCAGGATGAACCCACCAATCTTCGTATGGTTTCTCATCATTTGGAGAAATGTTATCTACAACTAATTTATATCCAAATGACTCAAGGTACTTTCTAGACTTTTCTCGGAAAGACTTTGTGTCATCGCAATAGTAATCGTGCTCATAAGTAATGACCGCAAATCTATGCGTTTCAAAAGGCATATTCAGAAGAATCTTATAGGTAACTTCTGGAGGATCACAATCTAGTTGCAGATAATCAATATCCTCTGGCATATCAAGACCCATCAAGAGTCTTTCATAATTTACTTTGAGGGCATCCTTAAGTAAACAATTATGCTTCCTTTCTTTATTGTGTGCCGCTACAAAGTTTTCGTCAATATCAAGGGCAACACCATTCCATCCAAACTTAGTTTCTAGGAGAGCAGTATTGTTTCCGTAGAAAGCATTGCCTGCACCAATCTCAAGATAAGTTCCATTTTTCTTTCCATCAAGCATAGAAAGAACAAACATATCCTGATAAGACTCAGCATAATTTTTTTCGATCGCTTTAGATCCTTTGAACTTGTATCGAAGATTCTTATAATTCTTCTTATTATACCAGTTCAATCTGGGGAGATTATGATTCTGCCCAGTAATCTTATTCAGATTGTTTATTACGACTTGTCTATAAGTAGGTTCTAGTTCATGATTATCCAGAAGATCTTGAAGCATATCTCTGGAATCGTCGCATAAACCACACCACCAAGCAGAGATGGCTTTCTCAAAAAGAATGCCATAGAAACCAGGATAATCTACTTTAGTGCGGAGAGCAGGAGGATCTCTATCACAGAATGCTTCTGCAACACATGCGGTCTGGTAGCAGTCCTTCCAACTTCCATCATCAGTATGACGCTCATAGTATCGAGCAAGGAGAAAGTATGCTTCAGGGCGCTCAGGGATAACGATCATGGCGTTTTGAATCAGTCCCTTGACCGTAAACTTTCTAGTCCCCTGCTTCTCATAGCACATAGAAGCACGAATCAAGCACTCATACTGAAGTAGCTTGTCTTCGGTTCTTTCAACCGTGCGAAGATAATATGACATTGCTGCAGCAGTTTGCCCAATACCATCATAAAAGATTGCAAGTTCATAGTTGATCTCAGCATCGTCTGGATCATCAATGTAAGTAATCAGAAGTTGATTCAGATACTTAGAATCGTAATCTTGCTTGGTTTTATCCATTAATTCTCTAGAAACAAATTGGTCTGGGGTTATAAGATTCAACCATTCTTTTCTTTTAGTAGAAAAGGTATGAAAATCAAGACTATGAATCTTATCAAGTTTTTCTTGATATCCCTTTTTAATTACACCGCAACCATAATCAGTATCAACAACATACATTGCAAGATCATCTCTCTCTTGCCTTAGTTGAACGTATGCTTTCCAACAATCACCATTCCAGATACCACCATTGAAAGGAATAACCTGATGTTGTTCCAACTCAGGATTCATATCATGGCAGACGATATAACCATCATCATTCAGGCAAAGGAGAGCATTTGCAATGTCTCGATACACTTGATCCGCATGATGCAAACCATCGATAAAGATTACATCGAACTTCTGTTTATTAGTTTTGAAGAAGTCATCAGACGTAATATGAATTGTAGCTGGAGTATTTGGTTCAGGATCTACTCCAACTTTAGTATCACATTTAATCTCTCTGAAGTTTTCTCCCGCAGAAACTCCTATTTCCAAGTACTTCTTTGCCCCAATTTTATCAATAAGGGATTGAATGATATCAGTTCTTCTCATCGAATTTACCTTGAATAAAGTCTTCAACTACTTCAGGATTTACCCTCAACAGGTAAGCAGCGTTATCTTGATAACCAAAAGTCATAAGTAGGTCACCTTTATAATAACACATACCAGTACAGAACTCCACATGAGCATCCATGAAAGAAAAGTCTCTAGAAAAACCTTGGCACTGCCACTTTTCATCCCAAATCATAAACCTATGACGATATAGTCCGTCCTTTCTACCAACTTCGCTTTGGAATAGATCGACTTCATGAGTCAAAGCGAAATGATACTTGGGATTCGAGTTTAGAGGAATGACATGAGAACCACCCCTAACATCTCTAGGAATAGAGACATGTTGAGTCAAATGAGTTGTCTGAGAAGTTCCATTAATATGATCAACTTTTACAACTTCAGTTGGGTTAGACCATTTGACATAATGCCAGGGCATATCAATGATTGGCATCCAATTCTTTTCGCAGTAAGAATTTGGATCCTTGGGAGGTTCAATGCGGACGCGAGAAACTTCTCGCACAGAGTCTTCTTCAACAATGATCTTAGAAAGTTCCATCCTTCCTTGACCATTTGTTGTAGTATCCCTTCGAACACCAGAAATATAAAGATCTCCTTCCCAACGGAAAATTCTAGCATCCTCAAGACCAACAAAGTCCCAAAGAGGTTCTTTATCTAACTCGGTTGTATCAATCTTATTATAACGAGAGATATTAAGATCGTCGTCCAGTTCAAGGTAATAGTTTGTGGTCCTCAGGTGCATATCATTTTCTGGATGCACATAAGTCAAAGGACCCCATTGATGTTGGAAAGTCTTCTTTTCTGAATGATAAAAGGTATAATTAACGTGCCTGAGATTCACAATAATCTTGCCATTATCATTATAAACGGCAGGGTTCATAAGACCCGTGCCGTTTGTCAGATTAGATGGGATGATTAAAGGGTGAATACTGCCGCCATTATCTAAAGCGATTTTCGCGAAATGCATACACTTCAATAAAACATATCTGATATTATACCAAGTATATAGAGGTTTTACAAGTACCCCTCTTATGGAACCATTCTACCCATCATGTAACTAGGAATACCAAGACGACTTGGGTCAAATCCTTCCCCCTGACCCCAATGCACTAGTTTATCATCCTCAGTTATAGCAAAGAAACTATCATTAACAGAACCACTGCAGATATCTGCTATCTTAGTAATATATGGGAGTTCTTTTGTTGCGTAAGTAGCTGTTGAATTAAATTCCCATGGCAGTTTATTTCTACCATCAATTTCATAAGCAACACTATTAACAGAGTTTCCTCGACCTCTCGCCTCACCATCACCATTACCAGCAGTCGATGCTCTTCCAGAAGAATCTAAGAATAGACCCCATCTCCATTCATTATTACCATCACCAGATCTAGCAACTTGAATAACGTCACTATAACCTATCTGCATTGGATGTGGATATTGCAATTGTGCATTAGACCAAAGGTTATCTCCAGTATCCTGGGCATCACCGATTAACCAATCGACCGATGAGAATCTATAGTAACCTTGCGTTCCTACAGTATAAATCATTCCTGTTGATTTTTGCTTAATCCATATACTACTGTTTCCTTGGTCTTGAGTAAACCAGAAATCTTCAACATCATTATAAAGGTCAGTTACATTCCATAAAGATCTCAGTTCAGCACCCGAAACTCCCATAGTTCTGGCACGATCCCACCAGAACTTTTGCATTGGAGAGAATCCACCACCATAGTTCGACCAATCATCATTATAATCAGTAGATCCAAAGAAACTTCTACCAGCATGAACAGCATATCCTGCCGTATGTAAAACACCGTCATGGGTCAAGATGATTGTTCGATAATAAGTATTATAACCTTCGTTTATGTACTTTTTAATTCCACCATGCTTCTGCCAATCATAAGGGATTTTTGTTGGACTACCAGCTCTCCAGTAACTACCAGTACCTAGATGGTCATAACTATTATGTCCCCAACCCCATAGATTTCCATCTTCATCTAAGGCGTGTCCATATTGATAGTTACCACCTCCCATCCAGAAATCTACAATTTTTCTATTGTCAAAGTAGTTTTGAGGAATCTTTGCAGGAACGTAACTGTTATACCAGTTGTTATTATATCTAAAGTTTCTACCTAGTCCAGTATGTCCATTATAACCCCAGGTCCAAATCTGCCCATTAATATCAAGTGCGCCATTAGAACTGTTGCTATTTCTTGCATATGATGTACATGAAGTAGACAGTTTAATTGCCTGAATATCGCGAAGAAGTCCTTGCCCCCTCTTAGCAAAAGATCCTTGATACTGTTGAATCTGTTGGTTGTAGTCAAAACCACCACCCTGATTACTAGTCCTACCTACTCTTCTTGAGTAATATCTGTTAGTAGTACCACCATCTCCGTGCTCACCAGAACCTTGCCAACCAGACCAGAATACCTCTCCAGTATCGAAGAGATAACCCCACATATGATGTTGGTCTCCAACACCCTGAATGATTTTTCCTCTACTACCAAAAATATCAGGATCTACAGTTGATGGGGGTCTGTATCCGTCATACTCATCATAACGTTGGAATACGGACGAACTAGTACCATCTTGCTGTCCACCATAACCAAATTCAGATGCACCGAAACCATAATCGTTCCGATATCCACTATGAGCTGCTTCGTAGTTTCCATTAATATAGGAAATTCCATTATTTCCAAGGTTTCCGCTGGTAATTTCACCAGAGGACCAACCAGCAGATCCATGCTTAGGATTCCATCCAAGAGGATTACGATTCCAGAAACCAATAACTCTATTTGCTCCGTTTTGGTTTGCGTTTGTACTTAATTTATTCCAATAAGTAGTAGCACTTTGATTATCATAAATTGGGTGAATATATTTACCGTGCTTTAGGCATACATGCCTTTCTCCATTATAATTTACAATATCTCCAGGATAATATTCTCCCTTTGATTTCCACTGACCAGTCCAGCAATAACCAGCAGAATATTTTTGCCATCCTGTACTATCGTGCTCTGGTTTGTAATTATAACCATGCTTTTTATTTTCGGAATAATAATCAGTCGTACAAACGTAAGCAGTTCCGTTTACCCTTACAATGTCATTTTTATTGTAAACCGCACCATGTCTCCATTCACCGCGATATTCTTGGCGCAGATTAGATGCTAGATCTCTTAATTTTTCCATTTGGGATTATTCTTAGTCTGGTGAGGGTAGTTCAGGTGCTCCAGTTAGGAAGTTGATATTGTCATTAGGGTCAGTAGAATCCATACATTGTATAAATCCATCAACTTCATGCATAAATTCGCAAACATGATTATGTGCAGATTCTGTACAAGTACATAGACCTATGTTATATGCATAATCATTGTCTTCTAGATATTTATCTCTAGTATTTTGGTCAGCAAGTAGAACATTTTCAGTGAAGTCAGAACCTAGAGTTTCCCCATTCTCGAATCTAATATCAAAAAGTTCTCGTTCGGTAGTTGTGGATAAGATTTCTAAATCGCCCTCATACCTATCAGTATCATTTTCACCAGGAACATAATATCCCTGTTCGAGAATCTCCTCGGTATAATCTGGATGAATGGAATAATAATCTCTATTGTTCTCTACATCTCTATACAGAAAGATTGCTGCTTGTTCGGGTTCAAAATTATCTTTGTCCCTGATTGGAATTTCAGTTGAAATAGTTTCTGTTCCCGTTTCATTTCCTTCATCATCAAACGTTAGAATCTCACTGTATACGGTCGTTACACCAATAATAGGAGGTTCAATTTGAATAGAATCTAATTCAGGAAAACTGAACGAATTATATGATCCGTTCATTGATATAATTTTTCTACGTGTAGTACTAATCGTCATTGTATTTCTCCTTATCCAATTAGGTGTGCGTTAAGAGAACCATAGATATGACCTCGGTTGTTTCCAAATCCCCAGTCATAATTACGACCAGAATGAGTTAGTTCTCCATTATCAAACAAACAGGCAGATCTTGTAGTATGAGAAATGTTACCTTCATAATCTCCCGAACTGAAAATATCAATACAATGAAGTCCGCCGCTATTCGTTGCATAACCATTATTAGCAGAACTAGTTGATTGGTTATCTAAAGAATTACTACCGCTAGCACTATAGATAGGAGCGTGCATCTTTCTACCTAGAGCATACTGTCTCTGACCATTCTGCTGGAATCGAATTCTGTTATTCGTAAGAGTACCAGATGTTCCAGATCCCCCTTCTCCATATCCATTCCAACCTGTCGCATAAACGTGTCCCTTATCAGTTAGGAACTGTTGGGTTGTTCCACCAGATCTTCCGCCAGCAGAACAAGCAACTAGGTTCTTCAAGATTTGGTTGCTGCTAGTTCCAGGCATGTAAATTGCAACTGGATTACTTTGGTTAGTAGTATTACCGTTGGTCAGATTATAGTGACCATTGTAACCCATACCATAAGTATCTCCATTTGATCTTCTATACCAGGTATGCTGAGAAGATCCATTATCACTGTCACCCCAAACGTTTACGATAGTTCCAGCACCAGTCCAACCAGTTCTTCTAGTAAGAGAGCTGCTGTTATTGTTATCGCTAGTATTACCTTGTCCAAGTTGACCTGTATTATTTCTACCGCAGGTCCAAACATAACCATTACCATCAAGAACTATCATGAAGTCATTATTTGCTTCGGAAGAAACCATAACAAACTTCTGAATACCACCATAGGAGTTCCAGTTTACATTTAGTTTTCTAGGAGTTCTAGATCTATCAGAACTTCTAAATCCACTATTTGTCGGATAACCTAGTTGACCATTGTTATTATAACCCCATGACCAAAGACGACCATCTTCATCAAGAGCAAATGATGTTCTATGACCTGCCCAAATATCAACGATTCTCCTTCCTTCAAAGAACATATGACGGTTCATTGAATTAACCAACCATGTTCTAGTATCAACCGACATATTGTCATTTTGGAAGATAGCAATCTCTGGGTTGCCATGAGAAATTTCAGAACTAATACCGCATTGTCCAGTATCATTTCTACCCCAGCAATGGATTTCTCCATATTCATCTAGAGCAATACAATGAGTATCTCCATCTCTTGCTTGGTGTCCACCAGAAACAAGTTTTACAATGCTTCTACCCTTAAACATCTTTTTGGGAATTGCCCAACCGATGTTTGGAGATCCTGCATCATTTCCAGCATAACCCCATGTACCATCTCCAGAACCACCAGAAGCAGTAACACTTCCATCGCTTCTTAATTGGAAACGAGTATCATTCCAAGACTCATATGCCTGAATAACTCTTGGTTGCTTCTTTTGCCTATATGGAGATAAATTTCCAACGTCAGGACTTATACCGCTAAGGTTATCTACAGGGAAACCAATATCCACTTCTCTAGCATATTGGTGTGATCCATTTCCAGGATGGAAGTTACTATTTCCAGTACCGCCCTCAGAAACAACTTGCCCATTACCTGCAATAAAGTGCTCCGAGTTTCTATAGGACATATGTCCCTTGTTCCAACCAGGATTCCATCTCCAAGCATGAGGAGAAGTAGAACCGATACCTAGAGAAGTATTCCAAGGAATATTACCATTATACTGATTGTTTGTACCCCACTTTGGAAGAGGAACATATGGGTGTCCATGCCAGTTCCATGGTTGATCATTAACAAATCCAATGCATCTATCATAAGGCATTAAATCATCGCCTCTAGAGAAGATCTCCCATACACCAGGGAAATCCCATAGAGGATCAACAGCAGAGTGACCGATAGCACAAATGTATGAAGAGTTTCTCTGCTGAACAATGTCTCCAGGATAATATGTTCTATCTTCTTCCCATTGACCAATGCAGTTATATGATTCTGACCATTCATCCCAGTCCTGCTTATTAACAGCGATTTCATAGAAACCGCACATTCTTCTGGGTCCTAGGACAACAGGAGAATTGCTAATAACAGAAGTATTCATACCTACATTAGTAAGGTATAAATCTGCTTGTGTAGAGTTTACAGGACTTACAGAATTAATACCTACACCAGAACTGTACCACTCATTATAAAATACCAATCCTTCCATGGGATCCCATTCTTCTGGACCATGAACAGCTGGTGGTCTATAAGCAGTTACAATTCCAGCAGTTTGACTGCTTGGGTTAAATCCAGTAAAAGTAACTCTTACTACACTGGTCTGAACACCCAGAGATGGTATTGACCCGTTTAGAGTTTGAAGGAGAACTGGAGCATGTGCTTTTGGCGTATCATTTTTGAAAATGAATTGCCTATTATCATGATCTACAATATCACCCTTGCTATAAGTAGTAGAGGCATTATAGTTGCCTCTGTAGATAAATTTAACTTTTCCTAAAGTAATAGTTGCCATTTTTTTAAGATCTCCTCCTTATTGATGGGTATGTCTAGGTCTTCTCATGCTACCCATACCAGTACCATCTCCAATTGAACCGATGTTGCCAGAATTACCAAACGGACTATTCTGAGTACCAAATACAGCACCCGAACGCAGGTCTGCCCAATAAGCACCCTTCGAACTCGATCGTCCAGTCTGAGTCATAAACCAGTTTCCATAGTTTGCATATGGTTCAAAGTAATTATTCTTTAATCTATAATTATTATTTACCCAATCTGGATCAAGGTCTCTTCTGTTGTCATAAGAGTCAGAGTGGCAGCGACCAGATACTCCAGCATCATATCCACCAAAGTACCATTCTCCTCGATTACCATAGGGTCTAGCAGCAAAAGTGCTGTTGTATCTATATATCGCAACACTAATATGGGAACTGCTGTGACCTTGGTTAGAGCAGACCATCATAACGTTGGTCGCGTTCGAGTTATTATTAATTTTAACGTTTTGGAAAGTATTTTGGTTACTAGTGTTATTACTGCTATTACTCAAATTATAATAACCATTATAACCGCAAGCGTATAATGTATTGTTCGTAATCGAACTTCCTCTAGTCATGTAAGAGAAGACATGACTATCTCCGCCGCAGGTCCAATAATCTACACAATCAGTAAATGCTGTTCCTTGCCCAGAACCTTGATTACTGGTTGATGTAACTGGGTTGGATGCACCACTATATCCCGAAGTACGAACTCGAATTGGAACATATGTGTTATATGTATGGTTATGACCTAAGTTTCCGTAACCATTATAACCCCAAGTGTATGCACTACCATCTCCTCTTACGAGAGCATTGAAACCATGAGATCCAGATCCGTTGATACTAAACTTCTTAACTCTCTGGTTTGTTCCCGTTAGAGTTCCAAACGAGTTCGCATTAACTCGGTTTCCACTCAATGATCTTTGCTGCGATGTATTACCGCTACCACACTGACCATATCCATTATATCCAGAACAATATAAATGACCCAAATCAGTAAGAACCATTAGATATCCATACTGACCACCAGATGCCCAAATCTCTACGATTCTACCATAAACACTAGGATTAAGAGCTATCTGAGTTGGATTCGATCTATTAGATGTATCATTATGTCCTAATTGACCATAACCGTTATATCCCCAACTATAAAGATCTCTCGTACCATTTGTATTTTCAATTAGAGCATAGTTTGCACAAGATTGATCATCATTTCCCCCATCAGTGGATGCAATACGAATTGCTTTTTTACCTCTTAATGAAGTTGTACCTGACTTATTGACGTTTGCATAACCACACCTTAGAGGAGCCTCCATGGTATGAGTATCATTAGCACCAGCCTGTCCATGACCATTGTAACCACAATAATGAACTTCTCCATTATTGAAAAGAACTAAAGTGTTTCTTCCTCCAGATTCAACCTGAATAATTTTGGGATATTCTCCATCAGGAGTTGGTAACAATCCATCAATATAGTCAAGGTTAACAAAATTACCTTCTGAGAAGTTATTAGAGTTACCGTCTCCACTAGTAGAAACACAACCAGAGCGATATTCATTTTCGCCCTGACTTACAAACATATATCGACGATTGATATATCTGTAAACGTACTTTGTTTCATGAGATCCATAGGTCTTAGCAGGACCAATACTGTCTCCCATACCTACAAGAACACTTGTTCCCGTAGCGCCTGCTGTACCATTAGTCGTTACATATGTTCCGAAAGATGGATTAGAACCACCAACTCTTCCAGTATATCCACTAGCACCAGTATCAATAACAATTGATGGAGAACTCGTATAACCTTCTCCAGGATTAATGATTTCACACTGGAAAATGTTACCAGAACTATTGATGTGTGCTACGCCTTCAAAACCTGAACCACCTCCACCTGATGCCGTCAGACGAAGCATACCTGTTTTTGGACTTCCAGTTTTTCCATTTACTTTGTTGGAAGTCAACCAACCAGAACCGCCGCCAGTAATTCTTAAGGTATTAATAGTACCAATCTTTGATTGAGATCTGGCATTCCAAAGAGGTTTGTAAGGTGGAACAAATCCGTCATTAACTGAACCTAAAAATGCATATCTCTTATGACATGCTCCCGTCGAAAGACGATGCCATTGCGTAGAATATGCACTGTTTGTTGGATTGTAACCGCTATTTGCCTGCTTACACAGATAAACAGATACATCATAATACTTCCAAACAGCATTATACGCATACTCATGAATATAACTAACAATATCATTAACCTGATATTGTGTGCTGCTACTCCAAAGACCTCTTTCTCTGGTCAGACCAGACAACTTTGTCCAGTTTCCAGAGATACCAGGAATTTGTGTTCCAGAGGAATTATTAGCATTCGCTTTATAAGTTCCTCCAACATACGTTACAATATCATCAACGTAATATGCTTCAGAGGTGGTATATTCACCTCTGATATTATATCTAACTTTCCCAAGTTCGTTAACTGTTACTGCCATTTTATACTGCTGTTGTTAATTGAAGATGTCCAGTGGAATTAATAGTCAGCGTCAATGCCCCTGTTAGAGCAAACACATCTGCCAAAATTGGAGCCTTTCTAATGGTTTCATTAGTTTCATTCGCAGTGAATGAAGAAGAACCACTAACCTCCGTCATGGTCAATTGTCCATAATCCTCAGTATCATTCTTATCGGTATTTATAGCCAGATAGTAGTAAGAGTTTGTGCCAGTGTTGTTAACCCAAGCAACTCCAGTGCCAGTTGAAGATAGTAACTGACCAGAAGAACCACCGCTACCGCTAACGTCAATCAGTTTTTTATCAAGTTCAAGATCTTGCTTGGTTACAACCTTACCAGCACTCGTGATTTGCATCGCGTAGGTGCCGCCTGGAGTAGTGTTCGATTCAATGTTAGAAGTGTTGTTAGTATAGAATCTAAACTCACCGCCTGCAGAAGTTCTACCTGCGACCAGGAAGTTTGCACCATTGTTACCCCAGCAAGAACCATTCCACCAGGTAGTGTGTCTGTAGTTGGAAGAATTACTCGCATAGTCAACTAGAAGAGCACCACCACCCTGGGCGATCTCAGCATCTCCACCAGAACTATAAGTTCTGAAATTCCAAGAACCACCATTAGTTAAGAATCCAATAGTGTTGGAAGTATCAGCATATACATAACCACGAACAGTGCTAGCGTAGCTGCTACGGAATCTAATTCCTCCGCTGCCGCCTCCCATGCTCATGTTCCAATAGTTAGCTGCATCAGAATACCAGTGCAGACCAGTTGCTTGGTTGTAAAAACCTTCGGAAGAGTTATAGTTACGGAACCAATCATCCGCGTAGAAGTTAGTAGCGCGAACATCCTTACCAGAAGATGCCCAAGTATAACCATCTAGGTTATCAGCATCTAGACCAGATCCAGCGCCATCATTAGCAGCGTGCCAGACTGTGCTTCCGCGCCATGTTAGACCGCTTACACCAGCGACAACCCTTAATTGGTTCGTCCCGTCATTACCACCAGCACGAATATAAACACTAGATCCAGAACTAGCAGAAATATAGGTATCCGAATCAGCACTGATGATCATATACTCAGAACTACTCTGAGAGGAATGATAGAGACCCTTGTAAGAACTACTTCCAGACCAGTCACCAATTCTCGTACCATTCATTGTTAGATGATTGGCACTGAAGTTAGCGAGTAACTTCGAACCTGCTCTTGGAGTCTGGTTGCTTCCAGTTGCAGTAACCATGACTGGCAGCAAGGTTGCTGTTGAAGTGTCATTGGTTGCGTTGATCGCAGTAGAAGGACCGATTAGACCCTGGCGACCCTGAGTGCCCTGAGTGCCCTGACGACCTTGTGTACCTTGACGACCCTGAATACCCTGGCGACCCTGAGTTCCTTGAGTACCTTGTGTGCCCTGAGCACCTTGAGGTCCAAAGTATGCATAAAGTCCTAGACCTTGAGTATTAATAGAAGCATCAAGATAGAGTGCATTACCAGTAGCACGAGCAACTGTTCTAAGTAGAGTGCTGTTCTTATAGTATCTGATGCTAGAACCATCATATGTTACATAGCAAACATCTGATGTTGTGTAGCTTCCATGAGCACTGATCGAAGTACCAGATTCATAGATTCTCAGAGTTCCACTATTGAAGTAAATCGCATAATCAATAGAGGAGAAACTATCATCAGTTGATGGGTCTGAGTTCAGACCAATCATTGCATTACCAGATGTAGAATCTGCTGAGGCAGCTACGTATGCACCAAGAACAAATCCCTGTTCGGAGTAGAATCCTCCATTCCAACTATTTCCGCCAGCAGTCTTATCGAAGAAGTTTGAATCGGTAGAACTCTGAGTAACATTGCTGGAAGTAATTGCCTTCCAAGCAGAAGCACCGCGAGATCCTAAGATACCCTGGCGACCTTGAGTGCCTTGAGTACCTTGAGTACCCTGGCGACCTTGGATACCCTGAATACCCTGACCACCAAATGTACCCGAAATACCCTGAATACCCTGGCGACCTTGAGTGCCTTGAGTGCCTTGAGTACCCTGAATACCTTGGCGACCTTGTATTCCCTGGCGACCTTGGATACCTTGCTGACCCGTCGTTCCTTGACGACCTTGGATACCCTGTTGTCCAGTTGTACCTTGGCGACCTTGGCGACCTTGGACACCTTGAGTACCAGTTGCACCAATAATACCCTGGCGACCTTGAGTACCTTGAGTACCTTGATCTCCATTTAAACCATTAGTACCTTGACTACCAGTAGTTCCCTGAGAACCAATTACACCCTGGCGACCTTGGCGACCTTGGGTTCCCTGACTACCTTGAACACCTTGAGTTCCTTGAGTGCCCTGGCGACCTTGAGTTCCTTGAACACCTTGCTCTCCAGTTTGACCTTGGATACCTTGAATACCCTGGCGACCTTGCTGACCCTGGATACCCTGAACACCTTGTTGACCACCAGTTCCTTGACGACCTTGAATACCCTGTTCACCAGTTGTACCCTGACGACCTTGGATACCCTGTTGACCAGTCGTACCTTGCGTACCAGTAGATCCCTGAGCACCAGTTGTACCCTGTAGACCTTGGACACCTTGATCACCAGTTGTACCTTGGCGACCTTGGCGACCCTGAACACCTTGCTCACCCTTGATACCTTGAATACCCTGTTGACCAGTTGTTCCCTGAATACCCTGTACTCCCTGGTCTCCCTGGATACCTTGGACACCTTGATCACCCTTAGTTCCCTGGCGACCTTGTGTGCCCTGCTCACCCTGGATACCTTGAGTACCTTGGCGACCTTGGCGACCTTGTGTACCTTGGATACCCTGTTCGCCCTGAATACCTTGGATACCTTGAGTACCTTGTGTACCTTGGATACCTTGAACACCTTGGCGTCCCTGTTGTCCCTGAATACCCTGAACACCTTGAATACCTTGGACACCCTGGCGACCTTGGATACCCTGCTGACCCAAATCTCCAGTTCTGGAGAAAGTAAAGATCATTCTCTCACCAGAGCTGGGAAGAGTTGAACCGTTTACATGAGTAACACTGATTAGATAATAACCAGAAAGAGGAGTTACAGCATCAACTTGGAAAATTAGAGATGTATTTCCTGTTGGGGCAGCACTAATAATTGTTAGATAACCCTTAACGGTGCTGGAAGAATCATCCCAGGTATCATACCAATCAGTTTGATCTGTTCCTGGATCATCAATATTATCAATATAAATTCTGCTGACAGATGAAGGTGTTGAGTTATTAAGTCTGAAGAATCCCTGAGTTGGGTCAGTATTTGAAGTAGAAGTGCTGAATAAGTATTCAATACCTCCTCTCTTACCATTCTCACCCTGCTGACCCTGAGTACCTTGTGTACCTTGAGGTCCTTGGATACCTTGCAATCCTTGAGTTCCTTGAGGTCCTTGAGAACCTTGGATACCCTGAACACCTTGACGACCTTGTGTTCCCTGAACACCTTGGCGTCCCTGTTGACCCTGAATACCTTGGCGTCCCTGAATACCTTGGATACCTTGAGTTCCTTGTTCTCCTTGAACGCCTTGTACACCCTGGACACCCTGAGTACCTTGTTCACCTTGGATGCCCTGAATACCTTGCTGACCAGTCGTACCCTGGATACCTTGAATACCTTGACGACCTTGAGAACCTTGAACACCCTTACCACCATTAGGTCCAGTTTCACCCTGAATACCTTGGCGACCTTGAGTACCTTGTGTACCTTGAGGTCCTTGGATACCTTGGATTCCCTGTTCACCCTGGAGACCTTGGACACCTTGGCGTCCCTGAAGAGCAACTTCCTCAACTAGAGACCAAGTAACACCAGTCTCAGTAGAAGTTAGAACAGATGTTGTTGTACCAACCTGGTTTGTAGAGTCATAAAGTGGACCATCAATGTCAATACCAGCATGAGCAGTGATAACTCCAACAGACTCAAAGTTAGTTGCAAAGAGATTTTGAGTGGTTGTAAAACCAAGTGTGCTGACTCCACTGACACTTAATCCAGTCAGTTTTGGAGTCATGGCAACGGAAACGATGCCAGCATTGACTGTCAAGTTTGTAGCATCAAATGCCGCGATACCCTTAGTTGTATCTGTAGCAAATGTATGAGTGTTGCTGGTAATAACTCCAGTAACGCGACCATAAGGATCAACTTGAATTTCAGTAACAAATGCAGTATCTCCAGTCGTTACTGATTCTTTTGAAGTAGAAACTGTTGCTAAATCAATATCATCAGCATTAACAACGATTCTGTCTGTTCCTGCAGTACCAACAGAAACCTCAGTTACAAGACTGTTAAACAGACCTGCACCTGCCAGGGTCTGTGTTGGAGCGGTGAACTGAGTCCATTCCAGAGCAGAAACACCAATCGCAACATTACCTCTAGTAATGTGTACCCAACCAGTACCTCCGTTAATTGTACCATCAGCGATGAAGCTGAAGTCACCAGGAGCGATCTCAGCATCAGAGTCATACTCTGCGCTTCTTTGTAACTCCCATGAAGTAGCACCAGTACCGACTCTACTTACAACGTAAATACCATTCTCATAAAGATTTGTCTGATCCTTGACCAGAATTCTTTCATCAAAGGTTGAATTGACACCATCAACGACTAGGTTGGCATTTACCTTACCCCAAAGAATAGCGCCAACGCCGCTGGCACCATTATCATAATTACCATCTACGTCTACGGTTGTAGCAGCACCTACAGACTTCTGAATCGTAATCGCAGACTGGAAGTTATCCAGATAGTTCTTCGTTACAAGTTCATTCAGTGCGCTTGGAATCGTCTGTGTAGCGAAGAAACGATCCGCATATACGTTGCTGGAAATTCCAACTTCACCCTCAACGGTCAGAGTTCTGCTGCCAAATACGTCTGTACCGATAGCAACTTTCTGTGTAGCAGAATCATAGTTGAGACCTGCAGCACCCTCAAATAGTCCATTATCATTAAATTGGACTTGCTTATTACTACCAGCAGCAGTTACTGCTTCAACAGTAATTGTTGAAATGCTACCAGAAGCACTAGCAGTAACACCAGAACCAACAAAATCAAGGATGGTTATAGCACCAATAGATCCCTTTTGGGTTCCCTCATCCCTAATTGTAACACCAGTAATAGCATTAGAAGGAGCACCAGTCTGCCAATCAACACCAGATCCAGTAGAAACAAGAATCTGTCCGCTTGTTCCTGCCTGATTATCCTTATCGTATAGAGCTCCTTGTAATCTAACTCCACCAGAAACATCCAGATCTCTAGATGGAATTGAAGAGTTAACACCAACAAATCCAGTGTTACCATTTACATGGAGAACATCATTCAGATTAATATCTACGTCTCCACCATCGCCAAGTTTAACATAATCTTGTGCGCCCTCAAATGCATCAATTAGTTGTTCGCCGCCAGCAAACAACCTAATTCTGTCTTCAGTAAATTCAATATAAGTATTATTACCAACATCATTCAAATGATAGATATTTCCGCCAACATAAACATCCTGACTGAATGTGGCAAGTCCACTTACAGTCAGAGATCCACCAAGAGCATCACTAATGCTAACACCAGCAAAAGTAGCATTAGAAAGAACAGTTAGATCCTGAACTCTACATTCACCATAAACATCCAGTTCTGCTGTTGCTCTGCTTGTACCAATACCAACTTTACCGTCCTGAAGAATAGAAAGTGCTTCTACCTGAGTTCCAGTTTGATTGTCTGTAAATACAGAGAATGTCTTATTATTTCCTTCTCTAGATCCAGTATACTTGAGATTAAATCCATAATCTCCACTATTTGAATTAACATCATTAGCAAATCCATTGACTCTCAAGATGTCAATGTCTTTCTCTACGATGTTAGTTCTGATTATAGAACCAGTCTGAGCTCCTGTTCTATAATTAAATACAATCTGATTATCATCTACATTCAAGTCATTATCAAATGTAGACGTGCCAGTTACAAATAGATTTGTAGTGCTGGTAATACCAGTTACCGTAACACCTGCGCCAGCAGTCTCAAATTTCTTAGCATTATTATAAAATAGCTCTACTTGAGCACCATCGATGAACTGCGCTGCAGTAGAATCATCAGCAGTGTTCTTAATCTGAATATCAGTACCAAGGATTTTTAGGTCTCCACCTGCACCTTCCTTGATTATTGATTCTGCGCCATTATGATAAATTTCGAATGCCTCAGCGGCACCCATTAAAATCTTATTATTATCTCCTAACTTAGCACTAGATTTAAAGTTAGCATCTCCCTCAAATGTACCAATACCTAGTACGGTAAAGTTATCAACAAATACACCACCAGTAGCGGTAAGTCCACTACTGACAGTAGAAAGACCGCCACTAACATTAAGGTTGGTAACCTCAACAATTCCGCCGATTACATTTACTGCAGTAGTAGCAGTAGTAGCAGTTCCTGTAAGATCGCCAGTTACACTACCAACTAACGTTCCAGAGAACGTCGGTGCAGTAATGATACCAGTTACTTCCGCCCCTCCTTTGACGTAAAGGTCTGCAGTTGCATTTGTAGTTCCAATTCCAACACGGGATAGAACTTGTAGCGAAGTTAGTTCTTCACTATGACCCTGGATACCCAAACGTAGGGTATCCTGTCTGCCGCTAAGATATCTTACTGGACCTGCCATTTGATTTTATAGAATTAGAGGTTGGACGTTTCTAGAATGCTGGTTAAAAACTTCAAATCGGAATTATCACTTCCGTTTGTAACCAGAGAGTCACCTGTTTCCAATACCAATTTACCAGCTAAAAGATTTACAGTATCATTTGCTGGTACAGGAATCGCAGAAATTAGGGGTACATCGGACCCATCTCTACGAAACTGAAGTGTTACTGTATGTGTTGATGTTCCAGTGTTTGTACACTGTGCTAAAAGAACAACTCCAGTGTATCCAACTGGAGCAGTGTATACTACGACTTCCGATGTCGATACTGTTTGAGTAACTGTCTGGAAGGCGTTTACCGCCGCTTGTGCTGCCGCCATTTTATTAGTCTCCTCCTAAAGCTAGAATGAATGGTGTGACCTGACTGAACAAACTCTTAACATAAATTGCACCTGAAATGGTTCCTGTCGTTTGGTCAATAACAACACCATCTCCAATTCTAGAGTTTCCATCTTGATCGGTACTTGTATAAATGACTTCACCACCGTCAATCTTCATAACTTCATTATCTGAAATTGTCACCCCACCCTTAGAAGGTCTTGCAGTCTCAATCGCATTTCCAGCACCAACATATTCAAATGAATGCGATGAAGCAATTTGCAAACTCTGTCTTGCAAAGTATGCAGTTGTACCATATCCTACTGGGTTATTTAGATTCTGAACCAAAGTAATGGTTGAGATGCCAGAGGCAGGTAAAGTTGCTTCCTCAACGAAGTAATAAATTGGACTAATAACTGCAGTTCCTTCTGCTGTTGTTCCTCCTCCAACAGGAGCAGCAAATTGAATCGCAGGTGGACTCTCCAATTCATACTGGAAACCAGTAGAAAGAATGTTTATACTGACAACTTCGCCCTGAGAATTAAGATTCGCTGTTGCCTGTGCAGGAATTGCATTACCTGGACCAGTTGGAGATGAAATTGTAACTAAAGGAGCAGTTGAATATCCTGCGCCAGGGTTTGTAATAGTTACATCCTGTAGAGAGTAGTACTTTTTATCAAAGTAAATTGCCTGTCCTCTATATGGTCTGTAACTACCAATACCTTCAACAGTAACTACATTATCACCCTGTGGATAAACAATACTAGTATTTGTAGTAGTACCTACTGTTGCGCTATAACGATCATTACACTTACTTAATTGATCTCCAATTCCCTCAGAAACCAAACCTTCTCTACCGAAGGAAGAGTTAGAGTTAGTAATGTCGCACTGACCACCTTGTCCAGAATAGATTGCTCTATCATTACAGATAGTGAAGATCGAAACCAACTGACAGTAAGCACCGTTGGTTACCGAAACACCAATTCCTCCTTGGTTATACTGAGTATAAGAGTCAACGTTGAATGAACCTTGAACACCAACAGTATCTCCAAAATCTCCAACGTCTGCGTTGAAACCATCAATCTTTGCACCAATGCTATTAGAAATAAAGTTAGTGCAGTTACGGATGTAAGGACCTTTAGTAATAGGTCCAGTGCCTTGAGATGGACTATAAATTGCAGTTAAAATTCCAGAGTTGATGGCACCGCTGTTTCCTGGATACTGAGTAGTAATTCCAGTAAATGCTGCAGGTCCATTCTCAATGATATCGGTTACAATACCGACACAAGTGTAGATTGCAGAAACTACGTTCTGACAACCATTGACAGCATCATTGAATCCAGTAGAAGAGTCAACCTGAATTGAACGATCCTTTACCTGATAGTGCTCAGACTGATAGTTTTGTAGTTTCTGTACTGTACCGCCAGTATCGTAAGTATGATCAATAGTTGAAATACCAACTACAATCTCGAAATTATCGTTATCAACAACTCTATTGACTGGGAAAGTATAACCAAATAGTCCATCAGGGAAGATAGTTGTTGTTACACCAGCATGTTCTGCTGCACATGTAAATGCCAAATTCTCCAATTTGATTGGATCATCCTTGATCAATCCATGGACAGGAGCAGTAACAGTCAGAATACCAGTTGCTTTATCGTAAGTAGCTCCAGTTACTGCAGAAGAAACACCAACTGCAGTGCTTCCCCAAGTAGAATTGTTAATAATCGATCTTACAATGCCAGCAGAATGATATACAGCATCAATAGTTTCAGATGAAACACCGACAATATGCTGAAGTGTTACTCCATCATAATAAGATTTACCTGCACCTACAGACTTAGAGTTACCACCTCTAGTAATGTCATGGCAAATTGAATTCCAAATAGATCTAACGTCAGCGATACACTGAGTTACTGAACTAACGCCAAGGTTAAACGCTGGAGATCTGTAATCAGTACTAGTAATGTAACCTACTGCTTCATGAGCAACGTATTCAATATTTTGTCTGATCTGTCTAGCAGCATCAAAATATCTATCAGATGCTTGACCTAGTAATGGTGTATATGCGATTGCTGCTGCACCATTTGTAGCGGGTTGACCAATAAAACTTAGGTCAGTAATATGATTTCCTTGCCCAACATAAAATAAGTCGGAACCAGGATTCTGAGGAGAAACTAGACAGTTTCTAAGTTCTGCACCTTCTACACCTACATTCTTAGGTAAGTAGATAGGATTATTTTCTACATAAGTTCCTGGAAGAACTTTAATTGTATCTCCTTCTCCTGCTGCTGCCGCTGCTGCCTTAATAGAAGCAAGAGAATCGTTTTGTGATAAACCAGTATTAGTATCGCTACCGTTCGTTGTTACGAATAATGTTTTACCTGCAGTAGTTGCTGCACCGACTTCAACAACTCGCGTATCAATACCTACTCCGTTTCTATCTTGACGAAGAAACAGTTTACCATCATAAGTATTGATTGCGAGTTCGCCCAGGGGCAACTGCTCTAGCGTTGGTTTTTTCCCAGCTACAGCAGATCTCTTAAACCTAATAATTGGGTCGGCCATTTATTACATTCGGTATGTACCAAAAAGGAACAGTATCTACTGTCCTGGTTTATTTATAAGAATCCTAAGAAGCGTTATTTCTTCTTTTTCGATATGCATACAAGTTGGATGGAGGATCTGGTTTCATCCATTCTTTGATCTTTTCATATCTCTGCATACTAAAAAACTCCTGGGAATTATACCATTCTTCCCAAGGAGTATGAGCCTTATTTTGATTACATTCATGGCAAGCACAGACTACATTTTTGGTGAAGTCTGCACCGCCTTTTGACTTTGGAACTACATGATCAATGGTCAAATGATCTTCCGATCCACAGTATGCACAACTATTATCCCATTCATCTTTTATCTTCTGCCTCCATAACCGTTTTGCTTCTCCTGGACTTGTAGTTTTGAGATGAAACAAATACTGTTGGGGCGAAGATAGCATTTCCATAAGTGTTTGCGACTTATGATTATTTATTTCAACCGCGATATTCGATGATGTAAATTCCGCTATGAGATTCAATCAAGTGAGTTTTCTTAATAAGATCCTTATGATCATAAGTAAATCTCAGTGTTGCTTCCCTAGCAGACTTTTCAGAAATAAAATTACCAATTACAACAACTCTTGCTTTCCCAATAGTTAATTTCAAATCATGATAGGTTCCATTATAAGACTTATCACCATCAATATGAATTAGACGATAACTATCATCCAAAGAGTCGATCGCTTGACTATCAAGAGATTGAATATCTAATTCAGCTCCCATTACAAGATGAGGAGTTAGATTCTCTTTTGCTGCTGCAGATAAATCCTCATCAAGTTCATATCCAACAACTTTTTTCAGAGTTGTAGAACCGAGCATCAATGAATACAAACTATATCCATTTCTGGTTCCGATTTCCAAAATGGTATCTGGATTATAGTACTTAGAAATAGCGTAATAATATTCGTATAGATCTCCAGAGTTGATATAATCTTTATGATCATTATCATCTCTCTCAAAAAATACTTCTTCAGCACCAACTTCAAAAATAGAATTTGGTTTTAACTGATAAATCTCTTTCATTTATCTATTAGGTCCTTTTTGTTATTTATCCTGACCGTTCTTTTTCTTACAAGCTCCCCGAGCATATGCTCTCGCCAGACTATTAACATGAGAGCAGGGTTCTCCCGCTCTACCACAATAAGGACATTTAGATTCTGGAGGATCGTTAGGGTACGAAAACTTCATCTTTACTTTCTTCTAAAACAGGTTCAGAAACTACTTCCCAAGAACCACCAACTCCTCCATCCATATTAACAACAATATCTCGTGTTGGGAGTTGTCTTGGCGAAGTAACATCAACAATCTCACCAGGATAAGGGTTGAATTGGTAGTAGTGTCCTTCTCCCCTCATACCAACAAGAGTAACAGCATCTCTCAATCCACCACAATCGGCAATCTTTTTACCGCTTGCATCAAATACCGAATAATAACCGTTCATAAAAATTGCCCCATACCAGTACCAGAATTCCAACCTCCAGGTCCCTCTTGGAAGTTTTCAGATGCACCTTGAGTTTCTGCAACAGTATTCCAATTTTTCGTTGCAATCTCGTACATCTTCTGATGAATATTATCATCTTCCAGAATTATGCCAGAAGAAATTAGTTCTTGTTTATTTTCTTCATTCTGACGTTTAATCTCTGCTTCTTGATTTACTACTTCCCAAGATTTTTCAGAAAGGACTGGTTCCCCAAACCAAGAATCTGATTCAAGATATGTTGGAGCAGCAACACCAGTATACCAAGTTCCTTGTGCTTCTGGACTATGATAAACCTGATTCAGAGTTTCATCGGGGACATTTTTTTCCTCAACAGTAGACTCAACTTTAGTTTCAGTCTTTTCTTTTTTTGGAAGTATTCCAGATAGTAAATTTCTAAGTTTCATGAGAACCCTTTTTTAATTTTAACAATATCAATAACTTCAATATGACTTAACCATTCTTTATGCGATTGAAACCATACACTCTGGACTTTTTCCCAAGAATCAAATTCTTTTGAGCGTCCATCTTCATAGACTAGTTTATACCTATGTCTATCATAATTTAAATCACTAGTCTGAGTAAAATATCGAGGATCAGATTTTTCAATCAACTTTGTAACCATTTTCAATCAACCATTTTTTAGTAAGAGGAGTTGGTTCGTAGTCCGTCCACATTGTACCATTAGCACAGGATTCCAATGCATCCATGGTTACATTTTCAGTACGTCCTGCCCATCCTGCCTCTGCTTCCCAAGGAACAGCATGTGCGGGATATGTTCTCTTTGCCATCTCGCGATAAAGCATAGGAATATCTTCTTCTGGTTTGATGATGGCAATCATAGAATTCTTGATAGAACCTGCCATACAATCCTGAGCAGCGTGCCAACCTTCATGACGCATTACTGCCATGAGTGTACCAGGGCGACGCATATAGGTTTTATTCAAAAAGAAGTTGTTACTTACAGTATGATAGACCCCACGGTGTCCAACAGGAAAATACTTTTCATCTGCTAGAAACACCCCAACGCCGACATGTTCCAGGGCAACGAGCATTCTACTGAACTCGTCAGCAATGATACCATAATCACTATCGGGATGAGCGTTAGCAATAGTATCGATACTTTCGACTCTTTGGACATATTGAGTACATTCTCGAACTAACATGCAACCCATAGAATCCATAGTATAGAATCCTTTCTTTAATTTTTCGCTATCAGGTTTAGCAGTTGCAGCAACTGGAAGTAACATGCTAACTGCCAGAATACCTGTGATAAATTTTTTCATAAAAAAAGAGAGGATTATTCCTCTCTTAGTGTAACATACTTTATATAGTCTGTCAATATTAGAGTGCGTTGCCTCTTGGTAGTACCTCTTCAGGGAACACGAAGTTCTCATGAGGTTGATCAACTGGTGCCAACCAGGCACGCAGACCTTCATTCAACAGAATATTTTTGGTGTAGAAAGTTTCAAACTCAGGGTCTTCTGCTGCACGAATCTCTTGACTCACAAAATCGTATGCACGAAGGTTGAGTGCAAGACCGATGATCCCGATTGAAGATGTCCAGAGACCCATAACAGGAACAAAC
>Ga0075480_10000344_pt1 | contig 26727 bp, 25 predicted proteins | sample DEB08_DNA_7_FD_81590 | JGI IMG/M metagenome (GOLD analysis project Ga0075480, IMG submission 81590) | Aqueous microbial communities from the Delaware River and Bay under freshwater to marine salinity gradient to study organic matter... | ecosystem: Environmental > Aquatic > Marine > Coastal ... | reverse complement strand
GGGTGAGCAGCAGGCCGAGATCAGCTGCATCGGGCCATTCACCGAGGGACTCGATACTGAGAGTCGTGGTGTCGGAACTCCAGTTGATTCGACGCACCGGCAACAGGGCCGACCGAGGAACCCTCAGGAGAAGGTCGCCCTCGTCGGCGTCGCACTCGATCGTGAGTTGGCCCTCTCGCTCGACGAGGCGTGCCGCTGGGTGCAACCAGCCACCGTGTTCGCGCAGGAAATCGATAGACGCCAGGAGCAGGTCCGCGACAGCGTCATCATCTGCCTCGATCATGCTCGGGCTGGAAGCCACCGTCTGCAATGCCTAGTGGACAGGGCGAAGGAGCGGGAAGAGTTCGTGATCCATCGGAGCACCAGCGGGAATCTGCTCCTCGAGGCCGTCGAACTGGGGTGAGGTCACCCAGGTGCGGGGCGCATGCACCATGTCATCACCGAGGAAGCGCAGGGAGAACGCGCGGCGCCGATTCGCACCGGGCACGCCATAGGAATGGTGGATGGTGAGCATGTGGAAGAACACCGCGTCACCGGGCTCCATCGCCCACCCGCGAATGTCAAAGGAGTCGCGGTCCGACTCGATCGCGGGAATCTCCGACATCGTTCCTTCTGGGAACCACTTCGCCTGCTTGTCCATGAAGGTGCGTGGGATCAGCCAGCCCATACGGTGCGAACCCGCGAGGAACTCCAGCGTCGATTCGGCGGCAACGGGATCGACGGGTGCCCACAGTGACACGTTCTGCACACCATCGACGTTGTAGTAGGGCTGATCCTGGTGCCAGGGAGTCTCCTGCTTCGTCCCCGGTTCCTTCACGAGGACATGGTCGTGGAAGAGTCGAACGCTGCCCCCGCCCATCAACTCTCGAGCGACATCGGCAGCCCGGGAGTTGCGGGCGATCTGCTCGATCTCGGCGATCTCGGTCCAGCGACAGAAGTCCTCGACGAAACTGCCCGGATCATCCGCGGTGCTCGCGATCTTGAACATCGGACCGGGATCAGCGAGCACCCGCTCGATGCCACTCTCGATCGTGGCTACCTCGTCGGAGGTGAACAGGCCGCGGACGACGATCACGCCATCACGATGGAATCGCTCGATGTCATCCTCGGTCAGCAGAGAGGCCACGGTCATACCCGCCATCCTTCCAGGAGATCTCTGATTGTCACGACACTGCCTGAGCACCCGTGATCTCAACGACAGTGCCGCACAGATAGGCCGCTTCATCAGAGGCGAGGAACGCCACGAGCGCCGCGATCTCTTCGGGTTCGCCAATGCGACCGAAAGGGACGAGTGCGTTGAGGTCATCGAGGCTGCGCCCGGTTCGAGCGAGATTGGATTCGAGCATGGGGGTGCGCACCTCCCCGGGGGCGATGCCATTCACCCGGACACCGGAGCTCGCATAATCGCGAGCGAGGCACTGGGTGAACATGGCGACCGCCGCCTTCGAGGTGTTGTAAGCGATATGGCCGGGAGCCGGATGCAGACCCCACTGACTCGCGGTGTTCACGATCGCTCCGCCACCCTGATCGATCATCATGAGCAGCACCGCACGGCACATGTGGAACATCGAGTCCAGGTTGACCGCGAAGGTAGCCCTCCAATCGTCCTCGCTCAGTTCGAGAAGCGGGCCTCGCCGGTTGATCCCCGCATTGTTGACCAGAACGTCGATCCGGCCGAAGCGTGAACCCACCTCCCCCACCGCTGCCTGACACGCCTCTGCATCCGTCAGATCGAATACCGATGGGATTGCCTGCCCCCCATTGCCGGTGATCTGAGCCACGGTGTCGTTCGCACCTGCCTCATTCACATCCGCGACGACAACCTGGGCCCCCTCGGCGGCGAATCGAGCGCTGATCCCAGTTCCCATTCCCCCACCTGCACCGGTAACGAAAACGACTCGTCCATCGAAGCGAGACATGTTCACCTCTCCAGTCGTCGGTACCCGAGGGCGGCTGCCAACTCCGCCACGATCGGGGTGAAGATGCGTTCTTCCTTGGGGCGCATCGGGTGCGGGGCGAGATCCTCACGGCCTCGCTTGCGGATGCCGAGCACCGAGATGTCCAAGGTTGTGCCGAGAAAGGTGGAGAGATCCGCCACGTCGAGCCGCTGCTCGATGAGGTCCTCGTACCGCACCAGGCGCATGTCATCGCGACGCGCAGCAGTCTCGACGAAACTGGTCGTCAGGCGCACCCAGTGCTCAGCGAAGGCCTCCGCATCGAACACCGGACGATCAGGCACACGGTCATACCAGCCTCCCCGCATGCGATAGGACTCGAAGGCGGCGTAGGGATCGCGCACGAGCAGGAGGGTTTTCGTTCCGGGGTAGAGATCGGCGAGGTACTCCCCCTGCTGTGCGTCGAGGCGCACCTCCTTCAGCCCCCAGCGATCGAAGCCGCGAGCGCGAGCCGGTTCCGCGAACAATCGATCGAGCATCGCCCGGTGGGACGCAACGAGATCATCGACATCCGGGTACATGTTCGCCACCCAGTCATCGGTGAGCGAGAAATCTGGATTCTCCGTCCGGGTGCTGAGGAAGTGATTCGGCTTGGGATAGCCGTCCCGGAAGGCGATGAAGGTATCGGTGAGTTGTCGCACTGGATCTCGATGCCCGAACGGCTCGCCCCACACCAGGACATCTCCACCCGACATCACCAACCGCTGCAACAGCGTGCTGCCCGATCGCCAGGCCGATGCCAGGACATGCACCGGCGCACCATCAACCGGTGGGGTGAAGGTCGTGCGCTGTCGCACCTGCGCCAGCCAGGCCGCCGAGTCACGCTCATCGACGCCGAGATTCTCGTGACGCCGCCACGCCAAGGAGGTCCACGGGATCGGAGTGCGCTGCCCGGCTTTGTCCTTACGGGCGCGAACACGACCGGCACGCGCACCCGGCACTGCATCCTTCTTCGCTCCCGCGGCGTCCTGCGACAACACATCGCGTACCTGGGCAGTGACGGCAGCGATGTCCACCGGAGCGTGCCCGTCCTCCTGGGTCACCTGTCCAAAGGTCAACTGCAGACCGGTGTAGAAACCGGTGAGGACCTTCTCCTTCGGCACGGTGACGATCTCGACCAAGCGGGTCCCGGGTCGACACCAGGCGAGGTTCGCCATCGCCCCACCATGCTGGGCGATGACCAGATCGGCATCGCGAAACAAGCGCATCTGATCGGCCAGGCTGCGGCCCTCCATCGCCAGCAGGGCGACCTGGCCATCAGTCGATAGGGCGCCGGCAACCTCGTCGAGATTGGGCACGCTGCGGCGGGCAGCACCGGCTCGATCACCGCTTCCCGCAGCACCGCCAGCCTCACCTGCTCGAGTCACGACGAGGATGCGAGGCCCCCGGCCGTCGACCCAGGCGCCGTCGGCCGACACAGGATCATCCTTGCCCTTCGGATCGACCCCGAAGGCGGTCATCATGCGCTTGCGGATCTCCCGCCACGGAGCGCGCTCGTGGCGATGGGGGCTGTCGAATCCGCGCGGCTCCAACCGCGGGATATCTCCTCGTTCCCAACGAGCGTCGAAGGCCTCCTCTGGAAGAACAGTGACGTCAAGGGTGACGCAGTCTCGCCACAGGGCATCCAGTCCACCGACGCTCCTCACCCCGATCGCTCCGTCGAATTCGAATCCGTCGAGGGCGTGGATCATGGGACCGGCATAGCCGTGCAGGAAGTGGAAGTAATGGTCAACCCGGCCACTGCGATTGCGCGGCGCGACAAGGAGTCCGAGGTGGCCGTCGCTCACGGTGGGCAGACTACAGTGAGCGTGGTATCCCCGACCTGAGAAGGAGCGCTTCGGTGCAGGTGTTCGGTCCCGTCATCTACATGGACGTGCCGAAGACCGGGTCGACCTTCGTCACCGAGTTCCTCAAGAACCAGGTGCGCTACGCCCACGAGGTCACCCGGAAACATTCACGCCTGATGCGCCCGAGGCGACGCGAAGAGGTCATCCTGCTCACCTCGCGGGACCCGATCGGATCGTGGCTGTCGCTCTACAACTACGGCTGCACCGGTGTCGGTCGGGTGCGTCGCCGACTCGATCGCCGCGGTGTCGGTGAGCGTTTCTACACCGGTGATCCCGAGGATTTCGATGCCTGGATCGAGCATCTGACCTCCCCCGACGCGATGGAGGATCTCGGCGAGGACTACGCCTCACTCGCTCACCTCGGCGTGGGGTTCGCGACCTTCCGTGAACTCGTCCTCTCCTTCGACCGGCCACTGCAGCGCTTCGCTGCGATCTCCTCCACCGAGCAACTGCTCGAGACCTACGCGACCGAGAACGTGATCGACGTGCGGATCCGATATTCCCAGTTGAACGATGACCTCATCGCCGCGTGCATCGGACCGCTGTCCCGCCACCTGCGCGTCGACGCGGATCCGTCGGGTTTCCTCGCTGCCACCGAGCGGATCAACGCCTCCGATCGACGGGTCACCTCGGCGGACATCCTGGAGCGGACCCGCGAGCGCATCCGCGAGGCCGAGGCGCTCTGGTATGCCATCGACGAGGGATGAATCCAGAGCGTCACCCGTGAAATGTCGCACTTCGGTCGTATAGTCGTCCCATGACAATCACAAAGAACAATGTTGCCCGATCCCTACTCATCGGCGCCAGCGCCGCAGCCCTCACCTTCGGTGTGGTGGCCTGTGGGGGCAGCGAAGACGGCGGCGGAGGGTCGGCGACCTGCGATCAGGCCACGATGGAGGGGTTAGGTAAGGAAGCAGCTGGTTCTGCTTACGCCTCATTCCAGTCCTATGAGTGCAAGGACGGCTTCGCGCTGGTGTCCGTAGGAACCGACGAGAATGGCGTTGAGGGTACCGAGGTGTTCTTGTTCCAGGCCGAGGGCTCGAACTGGGCGCTCAACCAGCGCGATGCCGTGTGTGCCGACGGTGGTGGCGAAGGCGTGCCCAGCGACTTCCGCGACACTCTCTGCGCGCTGCGCTGACAAACTCCGGGTCGTTCTCCGGGTAGGACGTGCTCTCTCAGGGCACCTTCTACCCGGGGATCGGCTACTTCAGTGCTGAGCCGGCCTTCCAGTCAGCCCAGGAGACGTTCCAGTAGCCGGCGAGGTATTCCTTTGTGCTCACCTTCACCGAGGTGCCCTTCGATTCGACGATGTCACCGAATCGAGTGTTCTTAAACACCCACTCCGCATCAGACAGATACATGTTCGTGCACCCATGGGACGTGTTGTAGCGGCCGATGTAGTAGTTCCACGGCGCATCGTGGATGAACTCGCCATCCTGGCTGATCCGCATCGCGTAGTTGGTGAGCACATCCCAACCCTCTTCGGGGTCGGGGTTGATCAGCCGACGCTGCTTCTCGTGCGTCGTCACTAGCTTCACACCGGACTTCGTCTCCCAGTTGGTCATGCCACCGGAGATCGGGAAGGTTCGCTCGACCTCACCATTGCGGATGAAGGTCATGGTGTGGGTGCGGAAGTTGGTCTCCATAATGACCTGGTCACCGATGCGGAAGACGTTCTCCACCTTCGGTCCCCACCAGCCATCGGTTCCTTCGACAGTGCGCAGATCAGCGGTCAGGGTCACCTTCGTGTTAGCCGGCCAGTACTTCTTGGGCCGGAAGACCGCCATGCGGTCGGACTCCCAGTACCACCCGGCCTTGCCGATGTCGGTGTTCGTCTCGACCAGGAGGGCGGCCTCCACTGCTGCCTTGTTCTTGATCGGCACACCGAAGGTCACGCGGACAGGGATTCCGGCACCGTACTTCCCGGTTCCCTCAAGTGGGCTCACCGAGACACTGAACGTATTCGGCGCGGTCAGGGTCTTCAGCGACACCTTCGCGGTCGTCCCATCCGAGCCCTGGACCCTCACCCAGATACGCGTGCTCGGGGGCAGGGGCGAGGTCTTGAACACGCGCGACTTGCGGGTCTGGTGGACGACGAACGACTGCTCGGGGTCCTTGGCGTTATAGACCTCGATGGTCGACTTGGGGTTGACACCCTTGATCCGGATCACCGAACCCGCGGGCACCTTGGTGAATCCAGTGAGCTTGGTCCGGTCGAGCAGGAACGTCACCTTCGCGGTTTCCGGCTTGGCGGGCGTCGGCGCAGGCTCGGGGTCCGGTTCCGGGGCGGGGTCGGGTTCGGGGGCGGGGTCCGGCTCCGGAGCCGGGTCCGCCGGATCGCTCGGCGCGGAAGGTGGTTCCGGCGTGGGGTCAGGAGTCGGCTCGGGAGTGGGCTCGATCACCACCGGCGGGGTGGTGGGATCGGTATCGGCGAGGGCGATTCCCGTCGTGCTCACGAACGCGGATCCCGCCATCAGGGCAGACGCCACAGCGACGACGATGCCTCGACGTGCCACCTGTCGCACGGGCTATTCCTCCTGCACGGGACGGTCGTGCGGGGCCGACATGGACCCCGGGTTCATGACTGCTCCCATTATGCCTGCGCACTGCTCCTCCACGCACGCCCCGGGGGTCGGCGCGCCTGGGAATCTTCCGGGTTTATCCCCTATCTCCGGCGCGCCGACATAGGCATCAAGCGTTGGCCTGATCCCGCAGGACTCGGCGCAGGATCTTGCCCGAGGCCGACTTCGGGATCTCCGCGGTAAGCACGATGTCGTGCACGACCTTGTAGGTCGCGAGGTGCTCGGCGAGGAATGCGGTGATCTGGGACGGGTCGAGGTCCTGCCCCGGTTTGGCGACCACGTAAGCCCGCGGCACCTCCCCCGCCTCATCGTCCGGGACGCCGATCACCGCGGCGTCGGCGATGCCGGGATGCGTGAGGAGCACCGCCTCGAGTTCCGCCGGCGCCACCTGGAAGCCCTTGACCTTGATGAGCTCCTTGAGGCGATCCACGATAGAGACGTGTCCATCACTATCGATCACCGCGATGTCGCCGGTGTGCAGCCAGCCCTCCCGGTCGATCGTCGCCTCGGTCGCCTCGGGGTTGTTGAGATAGCCCTTCATCACCTGCGGGCCCTTGATCCACAACTCACCTTCGGAGTCGACGTCGAGATCCTCACCGGTAGCGGGATCCACGATGCGGCATGCGGTGTTGCCGATGGTGACTCCGACGGTGCCGGGCTTGTAGTTCCCGACTGGCGTGAGTTGCGTGACGGGGCTGAGTTCGGTCATGCCGTATCCCTGCACGACCTCGCAGCCGATCCGTTCAGCAGCCTCGGCTGCTAACTCCGCACCTAGCGGCGCAGCCCCGGAGAACACCTGACGCAGACTCGACAGGTCGAACTGATCGACCAGCGGATGCTTCGCGAGAGCCAGCACGATGGGGGGAACGGCGGGGAATCGGGTCACCTGATGTTCCTGAATGAGCGAGAGGGCCTGCTCGAGATCGAACCTGGGCATCGTGATCACGGTGGCGCCGCTGGCCAGCATGCCGTTCATCACGACCTGCATGCCATAGATATGGAAGAACGGAAGAACCGCGAGCCCGACCTCATCCTCTCCCACCGCGAGACCCGGCTCGATCTGCACGAGGTTCGCCACCAGATTTCGGTGGGTGAGCATGACTCCCTTGGGCAATCCGGTCGTGCCCGAGGAATAGGGCAGCACGACGATGTGTTCGGTCAGATCGACCTCGACCTGCTCGATCGACTCCGCAAGGAGATCGGTCAGCGAGAGTGTGTCCTCGCCCTGGCCGCCGATGAGAACGATCGTGTCGACATCGGTGCCCTGGATCGCCTCCCGGGCCGTGTCGAGGAACATCTCGATCGTAACGAGCATGGTCGCCCCGCTGTCGATCAGCTGAAAGCGGACCTCTTCGGGGGTGTAGGTCGGGTTGATGGTGCTCAAGGTCACACCCGCTACCGCTGATCCGTGGAACACGATCGCGTACTCGGGGATGTTGGGAGCCATCAGCGCGATCGTCGATCCCGGACCGAGCCCACGAGCCGCGAGCCCACCGGCTAAAGCATGGATGGCTCCTGCGAGTTGGCCGTAGGTGTAGCTGCGCCCGGTCGGACCGTCCATCAGCGCGACTCGGTCCGGCACGACTGCCGCGTGACGCACCACGTACTCGGTCATCGGGATGTCGGGAATGACGACATCGGGAAGTGGGCTCTCGTGGATGATCATGATGCCTCCCTACAGATGGACGCCGCGCGTGAGCGCGCCGTCGACGACGAGGTTCGTGCCCGTCGTGAAACTGGACACCGGTGACGCGAGGAACACCACTGCCGCGGCCATCTCCTCCGGAGTTCCCATCCGGCCGGTGGGGTTCAATCCGAGTGCCATGTCATAGAGCTCTCGGTTGCCTTCCTTGATCTGCTCCCAGACGCCACCCTCGAAGAACGTGTTTCCCGGGGAGACGGTGTTTGCTCGGATCCCCTTGCCCGCGAGTTGAAAGGCGAGTCCCTGGGTGTATCCGACCAGCGCAGTCTTCACGGTGCCGTATGGCCCGGACGCAAAGTCGACCTCCCTACCACTCACGCTCGACACCGTGACTATCGAACCAGCCTTGCTCTTCTCCAGATAGGGCATAGATGCCTTCACGAGCCGCACCGTGCCCATGAGGTCGACATTGAGCGAGGCCTCCCAGTTCTCATCGGTATCGGGAATCGCGAGTGCGCTGACATTGCTCACCACGATGTCGACGCCCCCGAGTTCCTTCGCCGAAGCATCGACCCAGGCTGAGAGGGCGGCTGCATCTCCTACATCGACGGAACTGCCGAAGGCGCGAGCACCGCGCCCGGACAGTTCCTGGGTCGTCGACACCACCGCGTCGGCGTCGCGCGCGCAGAAGGCGACATTGACACCCTCGTCGAGAAAGGCCTCGACGACTGCGCGACCGATACCGCGAGTTCCGCCGGTGACGAGTGCGGACAGTCCCTGTGCCTTCAGATCCATCGTCTTCTCCTTGCCTATGTGGACGTGATGTAGTCGAGGTGGGTCGGTCAGATGAGCGTGCGTGCGCGATCGCGCAGGTCTGCATGGATGCCGTCGAAGGCCGAGGCTGCCGGAAGGATGGTCTTCGGCGCCTTGACCACCACGCTGTAGTTCGCGTCGACGACATTGGCGATCGGGGCCAGGGCAATCTGCGACAGCAATTGATAAGCATCCATGGAGTCGAGGCCGTAGAGCTGTTCGAGCCAGCGCACCATCTCGACGTTGCCGATCCGCCAGGAGTCCTCCAGCGGTCGGGCTGAACCCACGGCCATCCAATGCTCATCGTCTTCGAATCTCGGCCATGCAGGTGCATGCCCCTTGATGAGGTCGACGATGACCAACGAGTTCATCGCACCCTCAATTGCGGTGCCGCAGGATTCCCCCTCGCCCTGTCGATAATGACCATCGCCGAGGGAGAACATCGCCCCTTCGACGTTCACCCCCAGGAAGATCGTCGTGCCCGCGCGAGCCTCCGGGGAGTCCATGTTTCCGCCGAAACGCTCGGGGACAAGAGAGGTCCGCACTTCACTCGCGCCGGGAGCAACACCGACCGTCCCGAGCATCGTGTTGATCGGCAGCGCGATCTCGAAATCGGAGTGCCTCGCTTGGAATCCGACCATCTGTCGCGCGGAATCCACCTCGTAGATCCAGGTCGTATCCGGCAGTGCCTCCTGGAGCATGGACGTGACGGGGGTGGAGGTCAAGCCTCCGAAATAGGGGATCGCGGCCGAAGCACCGAAGCCGCGCGCCGGTGTCAGCTCGACGATGTGGATGGCCAGGGTGTCGCCAGGCTCAGCGCCATCGACATAGAACGGACCGGTCTGCGGATTGACGAAGCGCAGATCGATCTTCTGAGACGACAGGTCCGAGGTGGAGCGCAACGCGAAATTGAAAGCATCCTCCGACCACAGTTTCAATGCCGTCCCCGGCGTGATCCGCATGACCGGGGCGACTCCGCCGAACGTGTAGGCGTACTGCTCCGGAGTCGGGGTGAATTCGATGACCTCCATGCGTTCCTCCTGACGTGTCTAGGACCGAAGACAGTCCGAACCGAGTTGATCGATGGATGTGCGGCCGAGGAGCTGCATCGTGATCGTCATCTCCTCACGAAGGAGATCGACGACCCGTTGTACCCCAGCTTCTCCGCCGGCCATGAGGCCGTAGAGATAGGCCCTCCCGACCGCGACCGCATCAGCCCCCCGGCAGAGGGCAGCGACGATGTCGGCCCCGCTCATCACACCCCCGTCGATGAGGATTGATGCGTCCGGCCCAAGCTCTTCCCGAACCTCGGGGAGGATGGAGAACGGTAAGGGTGGACGCTCGAGTTGGCGGCCGCCGTGCGTCGACAGGATCACCCCGTCCGCGCCATGGTCGACTACCATCCGGGCGTCCGCCGCCGTCTGGATCCCCTTCACGGTCAAGGTCCCCGGCCACGCGCTGCGCAACCAGTCGAGGTCGTCGATCGTGATCGACGGATCGAACACTCGGCCGATGAGATCGGCGACGGTTCCTTCTGTGCTGGTGAGCGTGGCGAAGCGAAGCGGTTCCGTGGTGAGCAGATTTCCCCACCAGCGCGGGTGGAGCGCCATGTCGGCGAGGGTCCGCATCGTCAACTTCGGCGGGATGGTCAATCCGTTGCGGACATCCCGATGACGACGCCCGGCAACGGGGGTGTCGACGGTGAGGATCATCGTGCGGTACCCGCTCGACCATGCCCGATCGACGAGTTCCTTGCCGTAGCCACGGTCGGTCATGAGGTACAGCTGAAACCAGCGGTCGAGGCTCGGCTGCGCCTGCGCTAGGTCCTCGATAGATGTGGTGCCGAGGGTGGACAATCCGTAGGGGATGCGTTCGCGCGCAGCGACCGCGGCGACCGCGGGCTCTCCCTGATAGTTCATCATCCGCGTAAATCCGGTGGGACCGAGCACCAGTGGCATCGACACATCGACGCCGAACAGATCGGTCGACAGATCAACCGACGAGACATCCTGCAGAACCCGCGGAACGAACTCGACCTCGGCGAACATCCGTCGTGCTCGATGCAGGCCAGATTCATCGCCAGCGGCTCCGTCGGTGTAGTCGAACACCGACCGCGGGACGCGCCGGCGCGCCAAAGTCCGGATATCGGCGACACTCGCGCAACGGGACAGCATGACAGCGTCCCGATCAAAGGTGGGCCGACTCAGGCCGATGAGCGGTCGCACCTCCGAGAGCCTCGGGATCCTCCGCCGCTGCATGGCGTCAGGCTAGGCCACTGGCCACGACCGCGCAGGACAACGCCTCAGACCTCAGGGACGCTCGGTTCCACCGGGATCTTCGAGCGGCTCGTGCGCGTGGCAATCACGAGTCCAATCAGAATCACCACCCCTCCGAGGGCATCGGTGAGGTTCAGCGGCTCTCCGAGCACCGTGACGCCGATGAGAACGGCGAACAGCAGGATGAGGTAGGTCGCATCGCCGGCCACCGACGCTCCCCCGGCCCGGATGAGCGAATGCTGCAGGATGTATCCGATTCCTGTTCCGAAGACGCCGAGCACGAGCAGTCCGACGATCGCGGACACATCGAAGGCGGCCGGGATCGCAAAGCCGAAGGGCAGCACGAGAGTGAGCTGTAGGGCAGCGATACTCAACTGCCCCGCGGCGATCGCCACAGCGGAACCGGTCATGTTGCCGAGCTTCAGGCGCGCGTACACGATGCCCGCCGCATAGGAGGATGTCGCCCCGAAGATCGCCAGGATCCCCCACAGATCAGTCGCACCCCAACCGGCCCACGGTTGCACCAGGATGATCACGCCCAGCAGGCCGAGCAACACGCCGAAGAGTCGTGGCTTGGTGATGCGTTCCATCGGCACGAATGCGGCCACGAGCGCCAGGGTCACCAACGGGGCCGTGGAGTTCACCACACTGGCCTGCACGGACGAAATACGTGTCATCGCGATCGCCATACAGGTGAACGAAATCGTGTTGAACAGCAGCGCAGCGATGAATAGGTGCTTCCACACCGTTCGATCGCGCGGCAGTCGATCCCCAGTGACCGCGACGACGATGAGCAGCGTGATCGCGGCGAGCAAAGATCGACCCCAGGCCACCTGGACGGGGGTGAACATCTCGATGGCGAGCTTCACCCAGAGGTAATTCGCGCCGAAGGTGGCCGAGGCCACGACGAACAGGAAGACCAGGCGAAGGTTCGTCCGCTGAGCTATCTCCATGTCGGCGCCGCGGGAACCGATCCACCCGAGGACGACACAAGCCCTTCACCCGCACTTCGACCGAGCAGCCAGGCGAGGAGCGCCTGCGGGGATCCCTCCAGCACCTCGTCACCGGGAACGATGTCGAGGCGATCAGTTCCCCATGCCACTGCGGCGACCGGAAACTCACCCCGCACCGCGAAGTCTCGAGTCACCAAGCGAGCCATGTGCCAGGCCATGCTGTCCGGCCAGTCGCGCCAGGTGTAGTCGGCCAGCCCGAGATCCGCGTGGTGTACGCAGACCTCCCCGAGTCGATGACGAGCGAGGGATCCTGCTCGCACGGATAGTCCATTGCCAAGAATGACGACGTCCTCGCGCTTCATCGAATCGATCGCGCCGAGATCCGCGCGCAGCGCGCGGGCCGACTGCGTGACCGCGTGCCGATGCTCCTCGCTTGAGCGAGCGGCGTGCAGTTCGACATCGGCATCGCGCACATCACGAGAGATGTACATCGGACGTTCGATGCCATCGCGGGCCCAACGCGCCACCCGTCCGAGGCCCTGTGCGTTCCCGTCGAGGTGCGCGAGGACATGACCGCGACTCCAGCCGGGGAGTCCGCTCGGCTCGGTGACCTGAGCGTCACTCATCGCGCCCATAGAGTCGATCAATCGCGTGGTCTCAGCATCGAGAAGAGCGAGATCGTCGTCCCAGTCGGTAATCGGAACCTCAGCGTCGAGCTGTCGATCCGCCATTAGCGCGCCTCCAGGGCCAGGGCCGCTAGCGCGGCATTCACGATGGAACCGGAATCCAGATCATTCGCGGCGTAGAGATCAGGTATGGAGCCGGACTGTCCGAACGCATCGACTCCGAGCGGCACGCAGGTCACGCCGAGAGCGGAGCCGAACCACGACATGGCATGGCTGGCGGCATCGTGCACCGTGACGATGGGCGCCCGCTCACCCAAGACCGACCACAGCGGACCGGGCAGGCTCGGTGCCGTTGCTGTGCGCACGCCTTGGCGCAACGTGCGCTGCCAGGAGTTGTACAGGCGGTCATGGCTGGTGACATCGACGACGTGCGCGGCCACTCCTTCCTCCGCGAGTTCATCGGACGCAGCAAGGATCTCCGGCAGCAGCGGTCCCGAACCGACCAGGTGGACCAGGGGCGCCCGACCTTCCTCGCTGACGAGTTCCGGATGCGCTGCGTATGCGTCCCGGAGGCGATACCCACCGGCGAGGACCTGCCGGCGCAGGACCGCGTCGCCAATCCGCTGACGCGCTTCCTCGAAGGGCGCCTGATCGATCGGACGGGTCGTCAGCCTCAGGTAATAAGCCCCCTGCTCGGCTGGCTGCGCTGTCAACGGTCCGTCATCACCGGACGCGATCCGCGCGACGGCGTCGCACATCAGCCAGTCCAATGCTCCGGCGTAGGCCGGTTCGAACGCAGTGAGACCGGGCAACTCAAGACCGATACTCGCGGTGATCGTTGACTGATGGGCCCCACCCTCCGGTGCCAGGGTCACTCCGCTGGGGGTTCCCGCGACGATAAAACGTGCACCGGAATAGCAGCCGTAGATCAAGGCATCGAGACCTCGACACACAAACGGGTCGTAGAGCGTGCCGATGGGAATGAGCGGCTGGGCTGAGAGATCCCACGATAATCCGAGTTGGCCTAGCAGCAGGAACAGGTTCATCTCAGAGATACCAAGTTCGATGTGCTGGCCGGTGGGCCCCTCGGCCCACTTCAACACCGGATCGGCATTCCACGCGCGTTGCTCCTCCGGTGAGAACACTCCGGTCCGGTTGATGAACCCGGCGAGGTTGGTCGACGTGGCGACATCGGGTGCTGTGGTGACCAGATACGGCGCGACCTGCTCAATGCGGCTGAGGTCGACCAGGATGCGCCCGAAGGCCTCCTGGGTACTGATCGGTCGTGATCCGGAGATGCCCGTGCTCGTCGGGACCGTGATGGGCAGTTGGGTGGTGACAGGGTCGCGATGGAGCACCTCGCGGCGCTCGGCTGCGAGGATCCCCTCAAGGCTCGCCGGATCGAAGCGATCCCACTCGGTCTCCAGGGTCAGTCCTGATTCGAGGCGCAGCGTGTCGATCTGCTCGCCCGTGAGTAGTGCGGAGTGGTTGCGCGGATTGCCTGCAATCGGAAGTCCCCAGCCTTTGATGGTGTAGGCGAAGACCACGCTCGGCCGATCGGTGACCGCGTCGCATTCGGCAAATGCGTCGAGCAGAGCGGCGAGGTCGTGCCCGCCGAGATCGGTCACCAGCGGACCGAGCTCGCCGTCGGGAACACCCATCGACCAGGCCACGACCTCCTCGGGCGCACCATCGAGAAAACGCTCGCGGAGTTCCGCGCCAGACAGGCCGAACAGCGACTGGAACTGCTCATTGGGCATTGCGTCAATCCATGACCGCAGCGCCTCGCCACCCTCCTGTGCGAAGGCCGCCTGGAGTCGCCGGCCGTACTTGACCTCGACGACATGCCACCCGGCGGCAGCAAACTGCACCGACCACTGATGGATGCGAACTCCAGGCACGACCCGGTCGAGGGACTGTCGATTGAAGTCCACGATCCACATTGCATTGCCAAGCCCGGCTGTTGCTGGATCCGCCACGGCCTCCCACACATTGCCCTCGTCGAGTTCGGCATCGCCCATGATCGCGATGAACCTCGAACTCGGACGCGCTCCGAAGTGCGCATCCACGTATCGCCGAGTCGCCGCGGCGAACAGCGGAGCCGCCGCGCCCAGACCGACCGAACCGGTGGAGAAATCGACCGTGTCGGGGTCCTTCGTGCGAGACGGATAGGACTGCAGTCCACCAAATTCGCGGAGCCGGGTCAGATAGGACCTATCGAGATCACCCAGCAGATAGGAGATCGCATGGAAGACCGGCGATGCATGCGGCTTGACGCTGACCCGGTCCTCGGCTCGGAGATAGGCGAACCACAGTGCGGTCATGACAGACACGAGACTGGCGCTGCTGGCCTGATGCCCGCCGACCTTCACGCCGTCAGCGGTCTCGCGCTCGCGATTCGCAGCGTCGACGATGCGCGTGGACAACCACAGCACGCGCTGTTGGATGCTGTCGAGCAGTTCCACCGCAGGTCCTCCTCACGCACTCGATCAGTGGGCTTCGAGGAAGTCCTTCAGCAAGGCATCAAACTTCTTCTTCATATCCTTGCCGGCGAACACGTGCGTGGCCTCAGGCCAGTCGACCGCCTGACAGTTCGGCATTAGTTCCGCGATCAACCCGGTATGTCGCGGAGTCGTGATCGGATCACGACCCGCATTGACCACGATGGCTGGCGTCTGCACCGACGGCAACTCCTCGCGGGCGTCATACGTGGAGCAGGCCTGCACCAAACGACGCTGCGCCTCCAGCCGGCCATTCAAATCTGGCCAGGTGCCATCGACACCGAGCAGTCGGTCGCGGTTGACGTTGTAGAAGTCACCGTCGAAGCTGTAACTCGCTGCCAGTTTCTGGAACTCCGCCCATCCCATCTTCTCGTGCACATCGACCATAGTGGCGAGCTGATCAACCATGATCGGGTCCGCCCAGGCCCAGCAGCCGGTCATCACCAGGGACCGAGCGAGGTCCGGGCGGGTGTAGGCCAGTTGCTGTCCGATGCAGGCGCCCATCCCGACCATCCCCACCACGTGGATGTTCGTCCAGCCCAGGTGATCGATGAGGCCGGCAAGGTCGGATGCATACAACTTCATCGTCGCGGTCTGGGAGTAGTCGTCGGTGGAATCCCGCACTCCGCGGTAGTCGTAGATCAGCACCTGGTAGTTGTCGAACAGATAGCGCGGGGCGTCCTTCGTCCGACCGTGGCAGAACGTCCCCCAGCCCCCCATGCAGACCGCCTGAGGCAGGCCGTCTTCCCCGTGAACCTCGTAATACATCGTGTGGCCGTTGATCTCCAGGGTGGGCACGAGACCTCCTCGGGTCGGAAGATGGGCACAGCACATGGCGCGCTAGTCGGCACAGTTTTGCAGAACATGTATACAACCGCGACCCCGGTAGAGGGATCTGAGGAACGAAACCCGTCCTGCCGCGAATAATTTTCCTGTTCCCATTGGCGCTCTCCTTGAGATTGTGTACTGTGCGCGGGAAGGGAACATTCCCTCACAGACCCACACCGACGAAGGAGCACTCACGTGGATCTCGGCGTCTTCATTCCCATCGGCAACAACGGCTGGCTCATCTCGACGACCTCGCCCCAGTACAAGCCGAGCTTCGACCTCAACCTCGAGGTGTGCCAGCTCGCCGAGAAGTACGGGTTCGAGTTCGCTCTTTCGATGATCAAGTTCCGCGGCTTCGGCGGCGACAGCGAATTCTGGGACTACAACCTGGAGTCCTTCACCCTCATGGCGGCCATCGCGGCGCGCACCGAGAAGATCAAGCTGTTCGCCTCCACCGCCGTCCTCACTCTTCCCCCGGCGCTCGTGGCTCGCATGGCCGTCACCATCGACTCGATTGCGCCCGGGCGCTTCGGCGTCAACATCGTGTCCGGCTGGGCACCCGACGAGTACCGCCAGATGGGCCTGTGGCCAGGCGACGAGTACTTCGGCTACCGCTATGACTACTCCACCGAGTACGTCGAGGTCATGCAGGAACTGTGGAAGAACGGCACCTGCACCATGGATGGCAAGTTCTTCCAGATGAACGACTGCATGTGCAAGCCGACTCCCACCCACAAGATCGAGTTGGTGTGTGCCGGTCAGTCCGAGCGTGGCATGGACTTCTGCGCGACCTACGGCGACTACCAGTTCATCCTGGGCACCGGCGTCAACACCCCCACCGCCTACGCCCCCGCTAACGAGCAGTTGCTGAAGGCCAAGGAGAAGACCGGCCGCGATATCGGCTCCTATGTGCTGTTCATGGTCATCACCGGTGAGACCGACGAAGAGGCCATGGCAAAGTGGAAGCTCTACAACGATGGCGCTGACGCCAAGGCGCTTGCCTGGATGGCAGATCAGACCGACGCTGACGAGTCTGCTTCCGAGGGAAGCACCGCGAAGACGATCTCGCTGCCCGAGGGCGCGATCAACTTCAACATGGGAACCCTCGTTGGCTCCTACGAGTCGGTCGCCCGCATGCTCGATGAGGCCGGCTCCGTTCCCGGCACCAAGGGCGTCATGCTGACCTTCGACGACTTCGTCGAGGGTATGAAGGTCTTCGGCGAGAAGGTCCAGCCGCTGATGAAGTCCCGCTCGGTGACGGTCAGCTAGTCCCGAACATCCCCGCAGCACCGAAAGCGGGCCCCCACCAGATCGGTGGGGGCCCGCTTTTGTGTGAGATCTCGGTGCGCGGCAGCGGGGCGACCGTCAGCCGCAGCACTCACCGAGGACTTCGAATCGCGCCGCCAGGATGTGAGCGCGCATGACACTCGACGCCCACATCGCATCGCCAGCCCTCATCGCATCGACGATCTCTCGGTGGTGGTGCAGCGAGCGCTCCAAAGCGTGCGAGGAGTACTGCGTAAACGTCTGCATCACCACCGGGACATGGGTGAGCGAATCGACCATGCCCATCAATCTCGGCGAGTCTGCAGCGGTGATGATGCTGCGATGGAACCTGCGGTTGCCGTCGGCGAGAGCGGAGAGGGCACGACCGGCGTGAGACCGGGAGAAAGTCTCCTCCATCTCGAGGCAGATCGCTTCCAGCGCCTCGAAGAGCTCCGGGGTCGCACGTGATGTCGCTCGCTGCGCTGCATAGGACTCCAACATTGCGCGAAGATCGAAGATCTCCTGAAGGTCGGTGGTTTCCCATCGAGCGACTGAGGCCCCGCGGTTCGGAGCGACATCGACCAGACCTTCGGCTGCAAGCCGCCGAAGCGCTTCCCGAACCGGGGTGCGGGAGATCCCGAGGTCTTCAGCGATGTCCTCCTCAGCGAGACGCTCGCCGTGAGGAAGCTGGCCGCTGAGGATCTGCTGGCGCAACTGGTCATAGGCGGAATCAGCAAGCCGCGCCATATCTCCTCCCCCTCTTTTCTTCGTGTGTTCGCGATGCCGGTCGGCGTCAGCCTACGCGGTGGAACGCCTGACGCATCCGGGTGAACTCCGCGACCTGCTGCCCGACGAGTTCAAGTTGGGCGATCGCCTGGGTGTCCTCACTCTGTCCATCGTGATCGAGTTTGGTCACCATCGCGTTGACGGACGCGCCCATGGGAGTGGGCCAGCCACGGACGGCGTGGGCGACCTGACGCAGTTGGTGAAGCGTCGACACCGTGGCCTGCCAGCCGTAGGAGACCGCGATGCAACCGACGGCCACCCCGTCGAGATACACCCGATCGTGCTCGCGGAGGTCCTCGATGTAGTCGAGAGCATTTTTGATCATGCCGCTGATGCCGCCGTGGTATCCGGGGCTCGCCACAATAAGGCCATCCGCCCAGCGGTAGGCCTCCACGAGCTGCTGCGCTAGTTCACTGCGCTCCTCGGTCTCGGTGTCGTAGATCGGGACCATGAGGTCGCGGCTGACGATGAACCGAACCTCGGCTCCATATGCCTGCGCACCACGAGCCGCCGCCTTCACCGCTCGCTCGCTCGACGAGTCCGGGCGGGTGCTTCCGCCGATCGCAAGGATCCGCAGTGGTTCGGTCATGACGTCGTGCTCCGTCCTGCCTTGATCCAACCGGTGATCCGCGCGAGCCGCTCTCCCTGCATACGGGCCGCGGTCAACGCCACCTCATCTGGGCCCGCGCCCTTCCGGGACACGAATGATGCGCCATAGGGGTTGCCGGAGACCTTCAGCAGATGTTCGTTCTCGTATCCGAGCGGCACCACGATCGAACCCCAGTGATAGAAGTGGTTGTTGATTGCCAGGATCGTCGACTCCAGGCCACCGTGTGCCGTCGACACAGAGGTGAAAGCCGTGCCTACCTTGTCGACGAGCATGCCTTTGGCCCACAGGCCTCCGGTGGTGTCCAAAAACGCCTTGAGTTGGCTCGCGGGCCCACCGAAGCGAGTCGGCGAACCCAGCGCGAGCCCATCGGCCCATTCCACATCGTCGAGGCTGGCCAGCGTGTCGTTCTTCGTGGCTTCGACGAAGTCGGCCCACTTCTGGTTGTAGGCGATTGCCTCCGGTGGCGCGGTTTCGGCCACCTTCCGGACCCGCACCTGTGCGCCAGCATCGGCTGCGCCCTCGCCCATCGCCTCGGCCATGGCCGCGATGTTGCCGGTCGAGGAGTAGTAGATGATCGAGATGTTGCACAGCACCCCGCTCATGCGGCTCCCCTTTCACTCGTGACCACCGGTGGGAACGCTCCGGCGCGCCCGACCATGGCAGGAGGTGTGCGCTCGAGCAACCCGGACACCCATTCCGCCGCCGCCACGACCTGATCGCGATCGAGGTTCGTGACGTAGCCGCTGCGAACGGCGAGATAGTCGAGATCCTCGGTGGAGATGTTTCCGGTGGCCGCCGGAGAGAAGGGGCAGCCGCCGAAGCCACCGGCTGCGGCATCGAGGACCCGCACGCCCTCTTCGAGTGCGGCGGAGGCGTTGGCGTATCCAGTGTTCCGCGTGTTATGGAAGTGGAATCGGACCGGGATTCCCGGGGCTTCCTGGCGCACCATCGCCGTGAGTGCGCGGACCTGCGATGGCACTCCGACTCCGATGGTGTCCGCGAGGGCGATCTCATCGATCCCGGCTTCCGCGAAGACACGGACCACCCGGCGCACCTGGTCCACGCTCACCTCTCCATCGAAGGGGCAGCCGAAGGCGACCGCGGCCGTGCCCGACACTGGCACATTCGCCGACTTGGCATCCCGGATCATCTCGCGGGCGGCGTCGAGCATTCCCGCGACGTCGATGTTCTGGTTGGCCTTGCTCATGCCGTCGGTCGAGGGCACGACCACATTGATCTCGTCGACGCCGCTCTGCAGGGCCCGATCATTGCCACGACGGTTGAGCACCAAGCCGCTGTAGGACACACCCTGTGTCCGGTCGAGGCCCGCCATGACCTCTTCCGCTCCTGCCATTTGAGGCACGAGCTTGGGGTTGACGAAGCTGACCGCCTCGATCCGCTGAGCACCGGCACTCGCCAGACGGTGGATGAGTTCGATCCGCTGATCGACGGTCAAGGGGATGCGCTCGTTTTGCAGGCCGTCGCGTGGACAGACCTCGAGGATGGTGATTTCGCTGGCAGCCATGGCGGTTATTGTGGACCCTTTTCGTATACAAGTCCACCGGGGCCACATATCTTGCCCATTCAGTCTCTGCCTGCTAGCACACAGAAATTGCGATTGTTCCCTCGCCAAGATGCACGCAGCCCCGCTAGGTTGTATACATTGCTCACGCCCGCTGCGGAGGAGATCACATGACTGCCACTCTCGACAACATTGCCCCTGGCGCCCTGAGCGATCTCCGGGTCATCGAACTCGGCCAATTGCTCGCGGGCCCCTACTGCGGGCAGCTTCTCGGCGACTACGGCGCCGAGGTCATCAAGGTCGAGGACCCCGCGGTCGGCGACCCGATGCGCGAGTGGGGCCGTGAGAAGCCCTATGGCAAGTCGCTGTGGTGGCCCATTGTTGCCCGCAATAAGAAGTCGGTGACCGCGAACCTGAGAACACCCGAGGGTCAGCAGATCATCAAGGACCTCATCGCCAATGCTGACATGCTGCTGGAGAACTTCCGCCCGGGGACGCTGGAGAAGTGGGGCCTGGGATACGACGTTCTCTCCGAGATCAACCCCGGTCTCATCCTCATTCGCGTGAGCGGTTTCGGCCAGACCGGCCCCTATGCTCCCCGCCCCGGATACGCCAGCATCGGTGAGGCGATGGGTGGACTGCGCTACGTCGTCGGAGACCCCGACCGTCCACCGTCGCGATGCGGCATCTCCCTCGGTGACTCGCTCGCTGCCACCTTCGCCACGCTCGGCGCCCTCTCCGCGCTGCACTACCGCGACCGCACCGGTCGGGGCCAGGTCATCGACGCATCGATCTATGAGTCCGTCTTCGCCTACATGGAGTCGCTCATCCCCGAGTGGGAGATCGGTGAATACCAGCGCGAGCGCACCGGTCCGACCCTGCCGAATGTGGCACCGAGCAATGTGTACCCCACCAAGGACGGCGACTCCGTCCTCATCGCCGCCAACATGGACACGATCTTCCGCCGTCTCGCCGCCGCCATGGACAAGCCGGAGCTGGCCGAGGATGACCGCTACGCAACGCACAGCGCCCGCGGCGCCAACGACAAGGAACTCGACGCCATCATCGCCGAGTGGTCCTCCCAGTGGACCGCCGATGCTCTGCTCGACCACCTGACCGAGAACGCCATTCCCTCCGGTCGCGTCTACCAGGCGAAGGACATTGTGGCTGATCCCCACATCGAGGCACGCAACGCGATCGTGCGGGTGCCGGACAAGACCTTCGGGGAATTCCCGATGCAGAACGTGTTCCCCTACCTCTCGGAGTCCCCTGGTGAGGTGAAGTGGGTCGGCCCTGATCTCGGGGAGCACACCGAAGAGGTCTACGCGGACCTACTCGGCTACGACGCTGACCGGATGAGCGACTACCGCGAGCGCGGCATCATCTGATGCTCGCTCACGAGTCGTACATGAACCGATAAAGCTCCGGACGCCGGTCATTCCACACCGGCCACAACTCGCGGGCCTTGGCCAGTTCGGACAGGTCGAGATCAGCATGAAGGAGGGAGGGCTGCTCATGAGCTGGTGCCTCCGCGAGCACGGTCCCACTCGGGGCGATGATGCACGAGCGACCGAAATAACTCGTCGTGGTGCCCTTGTGCGTCTCCTCCCCGGCTCGGTTCGAGGCCAGCACGAAGACACCCACCTCCATCGCCCGGATGCGCAGGTCATCCACGAAGAGCGATTCACGCCAGCCGAACGACGAGACGATCGCCAGCACGACATCGGCGCCCATGTGGCGGTTGGCCAGCCAGACTTCCGAGAACGCGCGGTCGTAGCAGATCAGTGCTCCGAGGCGAACACCGTCGAGGTCAAACGTCATGGGGCTCGGCCCGGGTGTGCAATACGACGCCTCGTCCACGGTCAGCGTCCCGGAGAACACCGACGGAGCGGTGAGCTTGCGGAAGGCCGGGTAACGCGTGCCGTCCGGCCCGACTCCCTCGACGAGGTTTCCCCGTCGATCGATGAGGACCATAGCGTTGTAGACCACGCCATCAGGCCCGAGCTCGACCATGCCGAAGGCGATCGCTGCATCCACCTCGCGCGCCAGTGCCGAGAAGAACTGGGTCGAGGGGCCACCCACCGGCTCCGCCCATTCGGCTGCCTCCGGGTCGAAGGGCCCCGAGGCGAAGTAGGGCGTCGTGCACAGCTCGGGAAGGACCACCAGGTCGCAGGGTTGCGCCGTAGCTTGCCGGACGAGCCCCGAGAGCATCTCGAGATTGCCCTGGACCGACGGGCCGCAACCGCCCGACTGGATGACCGAAACCTTCACATGGGCTCCTTACACGAGTCGATGACCAAGATCGTACACATTTTGGATGAAACCGGAACGCGACCAATTCGTAACAATCATGTTTTACAACAATTAGATCGCTTCCAGATGCGCTCTCGCGCTGAATCTTGTATACAACGATGCACCCAGCACGAGCGGAGGGCTCCATGTCACTGACCACCGCCTCAACCGAGGCTCGAGAGAAGGCCCGTCGCAGCGGCGTCGTCGCCCGACGTGTGCAGGCCTACTCGATCCTGGTCGCCTGGGCGATCTTGATCCTGGTCTTCACCCTTCTCTTGCCCGACACGTTCCTCACGGTGCAGAACTTCACCGCAATCGCGAACTCCAAGACCGCCACGGTGCTGTTGACCCTTGGCTTGATCTTCGCCCTCTCCGCCGGGGAGTTCGATCTCAGCATCGGCGCTTCGCTTTCCCTGGGAGCCGCCGTCCCCGCCTGGCTCTACACCGCACACGGCGTACCCGTCATCATCGGCATCCTCATCGCCGTCGTCGCCGCCATGCTGTTCGGGCTCCTCAACGGCACGCTCTCGGTGAGATTCAACATCCCATCGCTCGTCGTCACGCTCGGTTCGGGGACAGCCCTCATCGGCCTCGTCGCCGGACTTGTCGGCAACAGCACGATCTCGATCAAGGGCGACTGGTGGAATGAGTTCCTCACCCATCGCACCTTCGGCCTCTACACCTCGTTTTGGATCGTCCTGATCATCGCCTTCGTCATCTGGTACATCCTCCAGCACACCCCCATCGGCCGGCACCTGTACTTCGTCGGCCAGGGTCGGGAGGTCGCTCGACTCGCCGGTATCCGCGTCAACGCCTACCGCTACTCCTCGCTCGTCATCTCAGCGACGATGGGTGCGCTTGCCGGCGCGATGCTGCTGGGCAACACCGGCGCAGTCCAAGCCCGCGTCGGCCAGGCCTTCATTCTCGCCGCCTTCGCCGCAGCGTTCCTCGGCTCGACCGCCATCGTTCCCGGGCGCTTCAACGCCTGGGGCACCGTTGTCGCGGTGTACTTCATCGAAACCGGTATCACCGGTCTACAGCTCCTGGGCTTCCAAGCCTGGGTTTCGGACGTCTTCTACGGCACTGCACTCGTCGTCGGCGTCCTCGTGGCAACCCTTGCCACGCGTCTCCGGTCGCGCCTGTCGGCTCGATCGACCTGAAGAGGAAAGGAAAGTACATGAAGCAGCGCAGCATGAAGCGCTCCCTCGGGCCGATCGCCGCCCTCGGGATCGCCTCGCTCATCCTGGCCGCCTGCGGCGGCAGCGACGGAGGGGACTCGACCACCTCCGCCGCCCCGTCGCCGACGGACGCCACCAGCTCCGCGGCGCCGTCCCCGACGGACGGCCCCACCGATGGTCCTGCCGACGGTGTCGGCGAGGCCAAGGCCCGCTACGACGCGGCCAAGGCACCGATCACCTTCACCTACAACGGTGAGGCCTTCGAGGCTGGCCCGGCCGCGGCCGGCAAGAGCGTCGCCATCATCTCGCTCGATGACCGCATCCCGGTCCTCGCACAGTGGGGCGACACCTGGGAGATCGGCTTCGCTGAGTACGGCGTGAGCACGACTCGTTCATCGGCCGACTTCGACATCGAGGCGATCCCGAGCCTGTTCGCCCAGGCCGTGGCCGCTGGCGTGGATCTCATTGTCACCAACGCCATCCCGCCGGTCCTCATCCCGTTCAACGAGACCGGTGACATCCCCGTCATGACGACGAACCAGACCGCGAAGCCCGGCGTGGCTCCCGGCGACGGCGTCATCACCGACGTGACCTTCGACTACACGATCCCGGCTCGCCTCATGGCCGACTGGTACATCGTGAACTCCAATGGTGGTCAGAACGGCGAGGCATGGGTCATCGGCTCCGAGGGCCAGCCTTCCAGCCCCATCATGATCGAGGAGATCCAGGCTGAGCTGGCCGAGCTGTGCCCCGACTGCGTCGCGACCTACGGCGATGCCCAGTTGGGCACCTGGCAGGACGGCGTCCTGGCGAGCGAGACCCGCAACGCCCTGACCGCCAACCCGAACCTGAAGTACCTCCTGCCGATCTATGACGGCATGACGATCGCCGGAACAGATCCCGGCATCACCGACGCCGGCAGCGATGCCATTCAGTCGTCCTTCAACGCCACCCCCGTGGTGATGCAGGGCATCGGTTCGACCTCCGTCACCATGGATGTCGGCTGCCCGAACGACTGGTTCGGCTTCGCCACGGTGGATGCGGCCTTCCGTATCTTCGCCGGGGCTCCGCTGATCGACAACTACGACATCACCTGCCGCGTGTTCGACACTGAGAACATCGGCGAGATCGATCCGTCCACGGAGAACTCTCCGAACTGGTACGGCATCGACTTCCTCGCCGAGTTCAAGAGCTACTGGGGCTCACCCGCCTGATCCGGTAGCTCGACCGACCATCCTCGGGAAGGGGACGTGGTGACCGAAACAGTCCTGCAGTTCACCGGACTGTCGAAGACCTTCGGGGCAACCCGGGCGCTCATTGACGTCGACTTCGACGTCCGCGCCGGAGAGGTACATGGGCTCGTGGGCCGCAATGGCTCAGGGAAGTCCACCCTCATCAAGGTCTTGAGCGGTTATCACGTCCCCGACCCGGGGAGCAGGTTGGTTCTCGATGACCAAGAGATCAACCTGCCCATCTCCGGCCGCGAAGCAGCGGATCACGGCCTGGTGTTCGTCCACCAGGATCTCGGGCTCGTCCCGGCCTACAGCGTCTTGGAAAATATCCGGCTGAATTCCTGGCAGGCCAGCGGATTCCAGCGGATTCACTGGAAGTCTGAGCGCACAGCAGTGGAAGGCGAACTCGAGCGGTTCGGTCTCGAAGTCGATCCCAACGCTCCCGTGATCACTCTGTCCCAGGTGGACCGCGCGATCGTCGCCATCGTTCGAGCCATGCACCACCTCGGCAACGATGGATCCGGCAAGGTGCTCGTTCTTGACGAGCCCACGGCCTACTTGCCAACCGACAGTGTCGAGCGGCTCTTCGAGGCGGTGCGCACCGTCGCCGCGACCGGTGCGGGAGTCGTCTTCGTGAGTCACCGCACCGATGAGGTGCTAGACATCACCGACCGCATCACCGTCCTGCGCGATGGCCAGCTCATCGATACCGTCGTGACCGAGGCCACCGACGAACATGCGCTGGTCTCATTGATTCTCGGCCGCACCCTGGAGTCCTTCTATCCGGACCCGGTGGAGGCGGAGCCAGGCGAGCGCGTCCTCACGGTCACCGGCCTCAACGGCACACTCATCAGGAACTTCGACCTCAACGTGGATCGGGGAGAGATCGTCGGCATCACCGGGCTCATGGGTGCCGGCCATGACGAGGTTCCCTACTACATCTTCGGAGCACGCGACGCCGCCTCTGGTCACGTCGTGGTGAATGACCAGGAACTCAAGACGTCCAAGGCGACGCCCACCGAAGCGATCGCCGCCGGCGTCGCACTCCTTCCGGCTGACCGCCTGTACCTCTCCGGAACGTCCGAAGCGACCGTCGAGGACAACGTCGCGCTTCCCGTGCTCAAGAAGTACTTCTCTCGCGGACGCTTGCAGCTCGCTGCGGTTCGGGAACGAGTCGGCGGGCTGCTCACCACCTTCGACGTCCGACCAGCCATGCCGAACCTGGAATTCAGTGCCCTGTCCGGCGGTAATCAGCAGAAAGCGCTCCTCGCCAAGTGGCTGCAGATGGAGCCCTCGCTCCTGCTGCTGCACGAACCCACCCAGGGCGTCGACGTCGGAAGCAAGGCCGACATCTTCTCTCGGATCACCGAGGCCGCAGAGGCCGGCACAGCGGTCGTGATCGCGAGCGCAGAGCACGAAGATCTTGCCAACCTGTGTACCCGGGTCGTGGTCTTCGACAGCGGTCGCGTCGTCGGTGAGCTGAGTGGCGCCGATCTCACCGAGGAGCGCATCCTCGACCTGTGCTACCGAGGGGCCCGCGGACGCGGCGCCCACGGCATGGTCTTCCAGTGGCGCCCCTACCGTGTCGGTTTCGTTCCCGAGGGTCCCGAACCCGAACTCGTCGCGCCCTCGGCTCCTGCACCTCGCACCAGGCGCGTGTTCCGCTGGAGTCCGCACCGTGTCGGCTACGTCGATGTGGTTATCGCCCCGATCCCCGAGACAGCACCGGTACCCACACCCGCGCGGAGATTCCGGTGGAGCCCCCACCGCGTCGGCTACGTCGACTGAACAGGGCGCCTCGTCTTCACGTCTGAAATG
>Ga0075480_10000343_pt1 | contig 26764 bp, 27 predicted proteins | sample DEB08_DNA_7_FD_81590 | JGI IMG/M metagenome (GOLD analysis project Ga0075480, IMG submission 81590) | Aqueous microbial communities from the Delaware River and Bay under freshwater to marine salinity gradient to study organic matter... | ecosystem: Environmental > Aquatic > Marine > Coastal ... | reverse complement strand
CTGCCATAGATAGAATATACTTCCATTACGTCTGAGTAACCAGCATTTGAGCCGCTTGCTCTTGTTGACAGATCCGACTTGTAAGTATTTACAATGGTATTGTCTGCGTCTGCTAAATATCTCTTTAAAGACATTATTTAATTTTCCCTTTTATATCTACTGATGGGTATTTTATTTCTGCAATTGCATTTTTTGGTATAATAACAGATGAACCATCTGGAGAAGTATTCTCGTTTATATCAAACTGAACACTGGAATAGTTTGCACCTATTCTGTTGGTTATTTTAACATTTGTCACATTCAAGACCCCTTCAACGTTTGAAAGCGTATTATAAATATCTGCAATGTCAATCATTTCTCCGATAAATAGTTTTTCAGAGGTATATCTCGCTCTCAACACTTCAATACAAGAGTCTACTAAAGTAAATTTGTCAACCCCTATGCTTGGCTTCACTACAAAATCTATCCCATAATTTATAATATACGCATCAAGTACATCTATTGTGTCTGATAACATTCTATAATTATTCATCCAAGTTTTTAAATTGTTTTTTATGGTTGAGTTAGTGGCGATAAGATTGCCAAAATTATCTTCAGAAATTGTATAAATATTTATATTTCTTCTTCTTGAATCTGGATCTCTTTGAGCCGAACAACGTTTAATCGAGCCAAACTTTGCTGGCATACGATAAATCATGTTTTCATAATCTGCTTGTGTTACTGCTCTATTTTGCGTTGGAAACGTATCGTATATTCTTCTTTTTAGTTCGTCTGAAGTTGGATTAGAAACATCACCAAAGATTGGCTCTTCGTTTGAGACTTCAACAGAACTCACGATTTCTGATACAACTGAATCAGTCAAACTTGTTCTATCTTCAAAATCTAATAATGAAGAATTTACATTATTTATTACCCCAACAGATACATTTGAATTTGTTGGATTTGTAGTTCTGTAGGTAACAGTTAAAATAGTATCAGAAGGCACGATGCCCATGCTTTCATTTTTAGTCAATCTTGATGGATCGAATGTTGTGCTGGAAACATATGTTTTTCCAAAAACATCCATAGCTACCGATGCCGGATCTGCAACAATATTTGTTTCACCAGATTTACCACTACCAAACTGTAGTGTCACCGAATTTCTGCTTCTATTGACTACAAACTTTCTTGAAACTAAAAATGGTTTCAAAATAGATGGCACATTATCATTTTTATAATTTGAGTTTGATATTTCTTTGAATATTAAATCCTGAGCCAGATAATCAACTTCGTAATATTCATTACCCTGCTCATCGAATACAGAAATAATTTCTGATATATTTGGAGACGAAAGAGTTATTGTTTTAAACCTTTCGTATGCTCCAACCGTTATTCTTTCAGTACCCATTCTACCGGATACAACGTTGCCATAAGTTTTGATAGCATAGTATGTTGGAGCACCAGTTGTAGTATTTGTTCTAGCTGCTATGACTTGTGTTCTTGGGGCAGCAAAATCAACATTTTCGGTGAGCATGAAATTAAGCCCATTTCTGGAAGAAAAAGAAGAACCTTTTTTGAGTATTGGAATGTATCTTCTGTCTGGACCTAAGCCAGATGGGGAAGCAGGGATCAATATAAATAACGCGACTCTGCCGTATGTAGATGCTCTTCCAGTTTCTTTGTAACCTAAAGCTCTTCCGTGTCTTACTATGTTTTCATACTGATATGACGTATCTAAAAAAGTTTCATTTACATTATAATCTAAATAAAACGATAATTGATCTCCAACATAAGCAAGGTTGTCAACCATCATCGCACCAAAAGAAGCTTCGCTAAAATCTCTAAATGTATCAGGATAGTGCCGTTCAGCTATTTGCAATAAATCTCTTCTAATTCCCTCAAACTCTCTATTGGTATAGTTAATTGGTATTATTTTCTTTTGGTTCTTTGACATGGATTTTCCTCACAAATAAATAGTGAAATATATGTTTTATAATAAAACATTGAGCAAGTCAGTTAGCGATATTCTTGGGACGCTGTAAGTGACGCTTAAATTAATTCTATTTCCATTATTGCTGTCTCTACTGAACTGAACTCTTTGTATGCTTACATATGGCAGATACAACGAAACCTGTTCTCTTATTTTTGAATCTATTTGAGCATAGACCTCTTCTCCAGCCATCTCAAATAAATATCTTTTAGCTCCGACTCCAAAATTAGGATCCATCACACGCTCGCCGGGACTTGTTAGGATCAACATTTTAAGATTTTGTTTTATGTTGCCTTTAAGAGAACTAATCATGTGGAAGCCGCTATTGTCGCTAACATTTAGATCTCCATCAATTATCGAAGGTTGTATGAACGCCATTTTTAATACCTCAAAAGTAAATACTAAGAATCTTCTTTTTTACAAATTTCACCCAAAGAATTAAAAGGATTGTCTCTTAACTGTCTTCTCTTGTACCACGGCAAGATTTGTTTACCGGGAGAAGGTCTAAAAATATTTTTTAGATTTCTTTCAAATATCTTACCCGGACCTTCTTCCGTAGTTTCGCCAGAATCAAAGTCACGCGAATTATAATAACTCTTAAATATTTTTTTAATACGACTGGTAGAATTAGATAAAATTTCTCTGGACCAGTTATCCCAAGATAATACGAATAATCCATTTCTGTTTTTACGATCATCAGGGTGAGCCCATGCCCCCTCTGAACCCGGCCACAATATTGCGGGTTCAAAATCTGAAGTCTGTATTTGATCTATTCCAGTATTGATGGTATCCGGCAATGAACCAGCCATAGAGGAAAGTTTTTCTTCTATATTTGTGTTTATTAAACTTTGAGGCGAAACAATGACTTGCCCAATAGAAGGCAAGAGTGCCATATCGTTATATATTGCAGTCATAGAAACAAGCTTGCTTACCGGAATAATATATCTTGTTAACATTTTAAATTTTGGATCTTTCTTCAATTCTTTTATTAAACAATATAGTTTTATACTGTTTGCAGACAAAGAAGTAAAATTGTTTAATGTTAAATCTAAAGCATCCAACTCTACACTTGTAATTTCGTAAGAAGTATCCGAAATTACAATAGAAAATTTCAATCCATACCTCAGACCAAACTCCCCAGATATTCCAGTTGGGGCACCGTCTTCATTAGTTATAAGTCTCATCGTACCCGGATAAACCTCAGAAACAAGTTTTGTTTGGTCTTGTTGTCTGATTATTTCCATTGCTTCTGCTGTAGGATATCTTACTCCATCAATGGAAATATATTTTTCTATTTTAAATGACTTAGAAGTATCTGCATCTCCAATCTCGGCAACGTCTCCAATAGGCACAGTTGCAATGTTAGAAATAGGGGTTAAAACATCGTGTGGTTCAGTTCCATGATATTCACCAGTCATATAAATTATATCACCAGTTTCGTTTAAATGAACATGGTAGAAGCCAATGTATTCTTGTCCAACTTTTAATGAATTTGAAGTTGGGACTGCGACCTCTTCAACAATTAGCTCACCCCCATATGTATAATACGGATCTGACACCTCTTCGTTGTCTTCAAAAGGTATTGTTGGTAAATCTTTATATGTTGCCATGATGTTGCCATCACTATCGATATTTTGATTGATTGTTAGGAGAGCACCAGATGTAAATTTCTCTAAAATATAATAATCAATATCTTTAATTTCTGGAGTGAAGCCCGCTTCATCTAAACTGTTTATCAATTTTCTTGACATATAATTTAATTGCTCAATTATCCATTCTTTCATTATTATTTTAGCGTCTTCTTCTGTCTTCTGAATTGCTTCTAAATTCTTTTCTTGTCTATAGCTTTTTAAAGTTTGTAAGAGTCCGATATCTCCTCTGACATCTGACCTCGACAGGGGATATTCATACTCACTTTGTAAGTCATTCAGTCTTGATAGTGCCTGTAGAACTGTTTCGGATGGCTCGACATCACCTATATCGATTCTGTATGCATACATCTGAACACATTGTTCTAAAAATCCATACCAAAAATCAGTGTCAGATAAGCCACCAAGACCCTCCCAATCTGCTCTCACTTCATTTCTAAAAGAATCTTCTATGTTTTCTACAATATAAGAAGCATAGGCCGAACTATAAACTTCAGGAAAATTTGGAGCAAATTTGGCAAATGTTGGTAAAGTTTTAATTATATGGGCACTTGTAAAGATTCTGCAAGTTGCAATTATCAGCCCCATCATTCCAGCTTTTGCTGGGCGCTCTAAGACGCGATTATATGGCAATTCAACAATACAATCTGGATCTGACTTTAGCCTTTCATCTTCTGGTATGTTTGGATAGATTTCATCAATAGTTTCTTTAATATTGTCAAAATCTATCAAGTTTGTGCTTCTTGGTCTGCAAGGGCTGTAATCTGGGAAAAGAATGTCAATCAACCCAAACCATCCTTTGAATTCTGGTGGCTTTATATAAATTCCCGGTTTACGATAAGAGCCTCCAAAGTCTTCTGGATCTAAATAAAATACTCTTGTTTTCTCTATTGTCCCAGAAACCTCGTTTTTATACTGATCGTAGCTGATCCCCAAAATCATATCTTCTTCTGTGAATCCAGCATCTTTATATGGAACCCAGAGGCCGTTATCGTTGATGCCATAATCAGTATCTTGCTGAGTTAAAGTTTCAACTTGGGCACCATAGGTCCAAGCACTTATTTCTGATTCTTTGTCGGCAATAGTGGTGAACATATCATTCAATATCGTTGTGGACGTAACAGAACGATATTGTTCTAAAATTGACATATCTATACGCTCAACATTAATTATGCTTTTTAATAAATGAGTTTGTGGCTGATAGTTGTCAGCGTTTAGAAACTTTTTATAAAAAGATGTGTATTTTTCTAGTTCATCATTTAGCTCTGCAAAAGTATCATCAACAGCTAAAAATTCATATTTTGTTTCTATTTCGATATTCTCATCACGAATAGGTGCAGCCTTGTCCTCCAAATTAAAAATATCCTCCAAGCTTGTACCGGGATCGGGTGAGAAATCTGGATTTATTGTGGTAGATTGCTCAATTAGGTTTTTGACTGCTATATTATTTCTTTCGACAATTTTTATTCTAATATTATCGCTATAAATGTTTGCTTCGTTGTTGTCTATTTTTTGTATTTCTGCCGTATATCCTTCTACATCAAAGCCGTAATCGTATGCACTTCTTTTTTCATTATTTAGGCGCTCTTCGTAGTCTTTATATGTCAGACCATCTCCATAGTCACTAAATGATAATTTTATATCATTTCTTTGTTTTAAATTGGTTTCTTTGTTTGTTACAAAATCATTGTTATAGTCCACAGAAATTATTTCTGTGTCTATTTGACCATCCATATATATTTGCAGATAGCTTGCCAGTTTATTAGGAAAAGCACCGTTTTTATTGCTTTGGTCCAAAGTATTTAAAATTATTGCGGCAGCAGGGTTTGCCAATCCAGCAGCCACCACTATTGAAGGATCTGGAAAAAATGTTCCGTATTGATCAACATAGAAAGGGTTTATACTTGCTTTTCTGATATGCGCCGTTAAAGGCAGTCCTTGAGTATCGGACATCATCATATTTATCATGCCCCAATTTTTTTCTCTTGGGCCGTTTCCAAGCATATCTGTAGTATAATCGATTTGCAGCATCTCCAAATCACTACCTAAACCAGCAACAACAGTTTGTATAGTTTCATCTGGTTCGTATGGCAGCAATCCATTATCGCAACCCGGATCTGATGTGATGGGTGGCATATTGTTTTCTATATAATTTCCCTGTAAAGCCGACTGCAAATCACTTAAATCGTCAGTATTGACCTGAGTATTGCACAATAATTCTATTTGTTCAGGGCTTGCTCTACCTTCTAAAATACTGGCTCTTGCAGAACAAAATTCTTCTAACTGCTCTGGAGTCGCACAAAGAGAAGGATTAACCGGAGTTATATCTTCCTCTGGGATTCCGGCTGCTACATCAGCCAAAGTATCTCTAAATGAAGCGGGGAATAGATCTCCCATACTCTTAAACATTTGAGAAATTTGTTCTGTATTAGACAGAGCTTCAGAGAATTCTGGATATTCTGAATCAACAATATCGGACATTATAGCAGCAGCATCAGGAGACATGTTTCCTAAGAAAGCATCAGCCATTTCTTTTCTTGACATTGTGTTTGCCATGCTTTCCGCAAGAGACAGGGTTTGTTCTTGGTTTGCAAACGCTTGTGCCCCAACACCAAAATTTGCTAACATTTCTGTTATTGCTTTATCTATATCTTCTTGTGAAGCATCTTCACCACAAATAGCATTTCTTAAAATTGCATTTAGTTCATCTCGGCCACCACCAGTAACCAATCCAGCAGCAATACTACCAACAGTCTCTAAAGCTTTACAAATCGCGCTACCAATAATGTCACATATTTTTAAAAATAATTTTAAAAGTATTGATATAACTAACTCTTCTATCTGTGATTTTAAAGCAGCAAATAGAGCACCCAAAATATCCGAAATATTAGGAACCCATGCAAAAGGGTTAACCAGTTTTGGAAGAGTTATATCATCAATATTTCTACAAAAAGGAAGCTCTAAGTCTCTAATAAATTCAAAAACACCCGGATTGAACAATGGAGGTCTTGGGCAGTCAATAGCTAAAAGAGCATTTGATATTAATCTTGCGCCGGGGAATCTGTTTAATTGATCCACCAACTCCAACAGATTATCTGAATAATATTCTAATAATGCCGCCACATATGCAGCCACAACCTGCTCTTCTTTAACAGAACCAGATGGATTGTCAAATCTTTGTGCCAATGTTCTTCGTTGTGCATTTGGGTCTGATTCATTTGTTGTTGCCCCGCTCTCAAACCAACCTTCAACACGATCTTTTGGATCTTCATCAAACTCTCTATAGTCAAAGGTTCGGCCACCAATAAAATCTTGTAAAGTTGTTGTATCATTACTGGCTATCGCGTCTGATAATTGCTGATTTGTGGAGTCGGATTTAAACAAATCTCCTTCTTTTAGTTTCTTTTGGGCGAGTTCATTTAGTTCCGCCTGTTGTTCTGGTGGAAGACCTATAAACAAATCATTTAATTTTTCGATGTTCATGGAAGAAAGGGCCGATTTGACAACCGATGACAAAGCCTCTTCTAAGCTTAGACCACCGAACAAACAAGTTATTGCTTGTGTTAAAGCTGCTTCAAGGCCACATATCTTTAAATCAAATAGAATATTCCCACTAAAACTTAAATCACCAGCCCCACCAACACAGATTAAAGATAAAGGATCATTCTGGGCCTGTAGTTTATTATATGCCTGTTGCTTGGCTGCTTCGTACATATCTTCAAACCTTAATGGTCTTGAAGGTGTTATTCCACCCAAAGCAGCAGTTTCAGGGGATATAGCCGCGCCCAACTGTTGTTTTAAAATCGACAGTTCTTCTTGAGAAGAATTGCAATAAGTATCGTACCACTTTAAAGCAAGAGCATCAGAAAAACTAAATTCTAAATCAAACAAGCTTCCATCTGAAACTTTGTTTTGAATAGCTTGGGCCACGCATCCGGGTGCTGTTTGCTCGCCCGCTAATGCCTCATTTGCGCCTTTTAATTCTACATTAGGGTAAGTATAGTCCTTGATAAAATCTGCCCAAGCTTTAGGGGTTCTGGCCTGCAAATCTTGGTCCATGTTATCCAACTGAGCAAAATAAGCAACTGCTGTTTTATCTTTCCATCCGTTTAATTTTCTTAATTGCTCTAACTTACCAGTATAAACGGTTGGTTTAATCCCACATTTTTCTGTAAAAACTTTAAGCTTTATTATTTTATAATTTCTGTTGAAAGTCATTTCTATTTTTGTGACAGGCTCACCAAAACTAAACAAACTTTCTAATCGAATCGAAAAACCTTTTTGCTTTAAAAATTTTGCCAAATCATCATATACCAACTCCAATTTAGCTCTTTTGCCACCGGCATTTATACCTAAACCGAAATCTCCATAATTTTGCAAAACAAATTCTTTGCCATCATAAGGGCCAGAAATATAAACAAATCTTTGAACTTCCGCAGATGTGGCTGAGAATATTCTGTAATACCTGTTGTATAGCTTAAGACCTTTCCTGACTCTCAGCAGTTTATCTTGTAAGTCTGATGTGTTATATGTAACTGTGATATCGCCGGTTTCTTCTTCGCTTCCGTCTTCATCTTCAACTTCATTTTCTACAGCGTTTAAGACATCATGTGGAATAGAATATAAAAGTTTTAACCGAGAGTTTGGCCTTGCCTCAAGATCATAGGCTGTATATTCGATGCTGGCTTGTATTAAAGCAATAGCTCCAGTTGTTGTTTCTTTATTGTAGAATTTTAAAAGTTCTGTGATTGCATGTTCTTCATATTCCTGAAAGATTTCATTTATTTTTGCTTTAGATTCACTCTCGCTCATACCAGATGTATATCCGGTTGTTGTTTCATTTGTTTTGTAACTTATTTGATATTTACAATTCTTTTCATTTAAGAAAGGTTCTGTTTGTGTTTTCCAATCTGGCACCAATGCTGCTTCATTTGGAATACAAGTCGGACATTCTTTTACTTCTAAAACAATATCATCCAACTTACACACATCATTGTGTAAATCTCCATCTGTATCTTGAAAAGGTAAAAACTGTGAATCTGACATTTTATTTCCTAATTTGCTCTTACATTAGAACTTACAATTCTTTGTTTGCCAAGCTTGTTTAAATAGTTTAATTCCCACAGAGTTGCGCTTGTGCGAGTTTGATATAAACTATTCATAACTTTTGTAAGAATAGCCAAGTTTGCTGTTGTAGCAGCAGTCGCAACTGCTGGATTTGTACTTATACCGGCTGCACTATTAAAGACTGTTTGTGTTCTCGCTAAATTAAATAATGCGCTTATTATTTGACCCATTAGTTCATTTAATTCTTTTAAACACTCTTCTGTTCTTTCTCCAAGCGCAACCCCCTGTACGTTGTCATAGTTGTTTCCAGCAACTAAATCAATTTTAGGAGCGGGTGATATTGTGCCTCCCAAAGAATTATATTCTTCTCCACCATAAGGCGTGAAGACTTTTCCTGTTACTATCTTGACTCCCTCTCTACCGACCAATCTTACATGGTCTGCTTTTGCAACAACAGCAGAACGAGGACCGTTTGTTGGTGTATCTTTTTCGTGAGAGTTTATATTAAATTCTTTATCTGCATCTGTTAAGCGGCAAATATATATTCTTGCGGCATCAGCCATATGATTATTGTTTACGACTTCGTTTATTTTTGGGCCTTTGCCTTTGTTTAGTGCCGCTCCGCGACCAACAACCATATCAATAGCTTCCGCTGGAAGGCCAATGGCACCATAACCAGATGTTTCGGTTGGACCCATTGGAACTTGACCCATAACAATATAAGCACCAGAATTTTTTATTATCTTTGCGTCCTCTGGTGGATTATATCGAACAATTGTTCTGTTTAGTCGAGTATTAAATAAGCCAGTATTTGTTGGGACACTATTGATAGTGTACCCCTGATCTATAACATCTTGTGCTGTGTTTAGGGAATCGTTTGTCCCGGTTATGTAATCTTTATTTTTTATTTCTTTAGGCATCGCTAATCATTACCTGTGTAGTATCGGGTATAATCTGTTATCTCAGCAATTGCCGGAGTAGCAGGCCCCGGTGGTTCGTTCGATACTCCTGTTTGTCCTTCGCTCTCGCCATCTTCCGGGTCTAAAGAGATCCCCAAAGCACTAGCGGCTTGTTGCTCCTCATTAGTGGAATTTGGAGGCTGGTTTCCTGCGTTTAATGCCGCTTGGTGATCGGCTAAAGTGTTCGCTGCTGTTGCTCGCTGGCCGCTTATAACATTCCCCATATTACTATACTCAAAATGCCACGGTTCTTTTCGACCATTTCTTTGTAAACTAGCCCAATATGGATGATACCAACCGTACTGAGTGCTATTTTTCAGCATCCACAAAAAATATTCAGATTGAAAGCCAACATTGCCTTTCCAGTCTTGATTCGATATATCTATGGCCATTCCCCATCCGTGATTTGACGTTCCGGGTGTTGCTGCTAAATTTGGTTTTTCTTCTTTTAGTTCTACTTGTCTTTGGAAAGTTCTGTATCCAGAGGCTCTTAATTTTATTTCTGGTGCTCCGGGATTCGAAGCGCGGTATTCCAGACTATTGAAATGAACATAAAATGCTTCAGCCAACCTTTCGTAATCAGCGACGGCATCAAATATAAGTTCTGTAGGCCATTCCGAATAAGTCGTACTTGCTTTAGCAATCAGATCCGGTTGTTCTTGGTGAATCAAGCCATTTCGGAGTTCTAAGTTTTTAAAATCTGTTTTAGATCCAATATAATTCCCTGTTTTGGCACCAGATGTATCAGAATTTAACCAATCCAAATCAGCCAATAACTGACACTTTTCCGGCAACGATACAGCACTATCAATAGCTATATCTGTTCTTAAATATCTCATAAACTGGAGATCATATTTATTGTTATTAGCTCCCGGTTGAATAAACGCGGTTATAATGCTACCAACACCACCTTCGGGCTTCTCATCAGCATATATTGTTGTGTGCAAAGAAGCCAAAGCTAAAGAGGCTTGTGAGTCAGAAGCTATACTTGGGTCACAAGGATCTGGTAAAAATTTTTCATGAGCCATGTTTGGGTCCAATATTCTACCTTTAAACCAGTATTTTTGTGAACGATTGTCTGGGCCATTGTTTTCATTAGTTTCTGGCTCTGTGCCAGTGTATGGCTCAGGATTTGTCAGTATTTTAACTTTGAACTCTGTTTTATTTTGAAAAACAGAATAGAAAGTAGACCTTCTACCAAATAAAGCTATTTTTTCAAAAAATGTTGATGCTGGGTCTTGGTTACCCATTACCTGCTTCTCCTTGAATCAAATCAAATAAATTATCTTTATCTTCATCGGTGAGTTCAAGGCTTTCTGTTGTTCTTTTTTGTTTTATTCCAATAATTTTTACAAGTTGTTCGTTGGATCTTTGCATTGTCTCAATATGTTTTGCCGCAACAGGACTTAAATATTGATTTTGTTTTGCATCAGTAGCAATAACGTTTGCTATTTCGTTTAAAAATTCTCTTGCTAAATCTCTATCAGACCGAATGTTGTCCAATGCTTCGTCTAAAAGGTCGTTTAAGTCATTACTCATATTTGCCCTGTATCCCATTCTTCTTTAAAGCCGCTATAACGCTTTCTAAATTTCTTTAATGAATTGACAATTTGTTTTGTATTTAGATTTGTTATTTCGCGTAGATACAAGTAAATAGCCTTCTTATTAAAAATTTCTATATCATCTTTTGACTCAAAAAGTATCATAATTGCTTGATAAACTTTTTTGTCATTTTCTTTCATTAACTCAATATCCCAAGATTTTATTTCTTTATAAAAACTTTTCCAAAATTCTTGTTCCATTCTCATACTAACGTAAGATTCGTTTGTTGTTAAGTGTTGATTTTTTTGTTCGCCATTTACATTATCCATTTCTATTTCTCGTTCATTTCTTTTTTGCTGAACTTTTACGCGATGGATAAACCAGTTTTTTGTAATAACTGAAAAATAAGAAAAGGCTTTCGCCTTGTTTGGATCATATTTCTGTAAAATTGTAACAAGCCAAGTCTTGCACTCTTCTTTTAAAATATCGATATTTGCTAAATTTGTAAACTTATAAGTATAGACTATTTTGTCAACCATCTCGTTGAAAGCTGGTTGTATAAGTTCTGAATATAATTCAGTTCTTTCTTTTATACAATCAGTTTTGACATAATCAATTATGGCTTGTTCATGTACTTTTGTGAAATAAAGATTTTTAGTTCTTTTCTTTCTACTTCTCTTCTTCGGTATCACTATTTATTTCCTCATCGTCCTCCATTGGTGCTTCTGTTATAGAATAAACATACTCAAATGTAGACAAATATTCATTATAAGATTGTGCATGATCCATTAGCGCCTTAAGAGTATCGTCGCCATAAAATGTTTCTAAGTTATATACTGATTTTAAGTGTGATAAAAATGAATCTGTCATTTCCTTAAAATCACCAAGCTCTTCAGATATATTCACATATTCTATAATAAGCCTTCTACAATAAGACCCAATAAAAAAATTAAACAATATCGATAAGCTTGATATAGCTATTAAAATAATTTCAAGACGGCTCATACTCTTCCTCTCTGATTTTTCTCTTTTCTTCTTCTAATATTTTTCTATTTTCTTCAATGTGCTGTTTTGTAAGATCACCAACTTTTTCTTTTTTAACAACGACTTTTTTAAAACTTGGTGATGTTATAAGTTTTTCTATATCTTCCGCAAAGCAGCCAACACACTGAGTTTGTGAATCACTCATGCCATGATACACAAAGAACTCAGTGTCACAGTTTTTGCAAAAATACCTATATTTAGGCATCAGTCTGCTGCCATATTTCGTAAATCTTGCTCTGTAATCTCGCTATTATCACTAAAACGAACAGTTGGTGGGTTCATAACTACAAGCCCATCTTCTCCTGACTGTAGCTCAAATCCTTTTAAAATTGGAACTATATCCAACTGATTTAGCAAGGACTCCTGTAGAGCCATCATAATAGCTCCAAGTGCCTGATTTGAAAGTCTCATTGGTTCCATATTAATCTCCTTTATGTATTCTATGGCTATCTGAATCAAAATGTTGAGTTGAAAACTCAAATACTTCCGAGTCTAAAAGAGCGATCATTCTGTGTCGTAGCCCTCTGTAGACATGAAAGTTATCTCCGGGTTCCAAAATAATAGATCGTGCTTGTTCGATGTCGTCTTCTTCTGAAAACAAAACCTTTATCCTTCCTGACTGAACGTAAAATACTTCGTCCTTGAGTTTATGGTAATGCCAAGAGCATTTCTTGCCTTTGGCTAGGAATAATAGTTTGCCACAATACTCTTCATTATTTACAATCCATTTTTCATATCCCCAACCTTTTGGGACAAATTTAATCGGTAACTTGTCTATAATATCGGTCATTTCGACCTAACCTGCTCTTCAATCCAAGAATAAGTTTTCTTCATTCCTTCTAATAAAGGCTGTGACACCTTCCAGCCAATTTTATTAAAATATAAAGTATTATCCGAATTTCTACCATTTACTCCAACCGGGCAGCGATGACCATATTTTTGGACAAACTCATCACCATCAATATTATAGATCTCCAAATCTTTCCCAGAAATTTCTATGGCCATTCTAGCAAACTCATTAATACTAATCATTTCTTCGGATCCAATATTTACTGGTCCTGTGAAATCAGACTGCATCAATCGATATGTCGCCTCGACACATTCGTCAATATATAAAAATGATCTAGTTTGATTTCCCGGCCCCCATACTTCAATTTGACTTCCTTCTGGAGCTTCGGCAACCTTTCTACAAAATGCTGCTGGTGCCTTTTCCCTGCCGCCTTCCCAAGTACCATATGGTCCGAAGATGTTGTGGTATCTAGCAATACGAACCTCGATACCTTTATTTCTCATAAAAGATAAAAACAATCTCTCTGAAAAAAGCTTTTCCCAGCCATATTCTGAATCAGGATTAGCAGGATAAGCGGAATCTTCAGTACAGTTTGGATTATCTGGATCTAACTGATTATGCTCAGGATACATACAAGCAGAGGAAGAGTAAAAAACACGCTTCACATTTTTCTTTGCTGCTTCGTGTGCGATATTGAGGTTAATAAGAGCAGAGTTGTGCATGATATCAGCATCGTTCTCTCCTGTAAAAACAAAACCAGCACCACCCATATCAGCAGCAAGTTGATAAATCTCATCCATTCCTTCTTCGATTACTGCTGCAACCACATAAGGTTCTCGCAAATCTCCAATAACAAAATGATCTGCTATTTCATCAACTTTATGAAATTCATTGTACTTGAGATCAATACCGCGAACCCAATATCCCTTTTCTTTTAGATATTTTACTAGATGGCCTCCAATAAAACCTCCTGCTCCACATACTAATGCTTTTTTCATTTTATTTCCTTAAAAATATTAATAGATTTTTTTATTTCTTCAACACTACTTTTTTTCATTTCGATAGAAACATATTTATCATCACAAAAATTACTTTTTAGCAATTTTTTTAATTCTACCTCTTGCCCACTTAAACATTCTAAACTATTTTTACTTAAATGTATAGTAGTAAATAAATTTTTATTTATCTTAGAAGCATATCTATCTATGTTTTCATAGCCAGCACATTGAGTATCAAAATGTAATTTTAGTTTTTGATCTTTTATAAACTCTAAAACTTCGTCATAAGTATTACAAAAGTTTGTATCATATTTTTTTGGTATTGCTTCAATTCCTATATTAAAATCTTGTGTTAATGGTGTTAAAAATTTTTTCATATAAAGATTTCGTTTTTCCTCAGTTTGAATAAAAACGAATTTCCTTGTTCGTGGCGCTCCAAAAACTAAGTAATTACAATTAAAAAAATCACAAATTTTCTTTATTTTTTCAAAATGCGCCAGTGCTTGTTTTGGCTCTTTTTCTATCGTAAAGTTTGTTTTGTAAAATATACCTTGTATAGAACAAACCGATAAATTAAAATCTTTAATTAAACTTTTAAAATAATTCATTTTTTTCAAATTGAAATTATTCCAGTCATCTATTATCTCTATCGGTGCTATCTCTATAAAATCAAAATTTTCATCTTTTAAGATTTTAAATATCTTCTTATTATCTTCAAAATTCCAAGCAATATTCGATATACTTTTTTTAAAACTCAAGGTATGCCTCAATATCTTTTAACACTTGCTCTTTACTTAAAAAATATCCATCTTTAGGCTTAATATTATATTCAATCCTGCCTCTTGACACACAACTCGATTTTGCCTCTGGAAAATAGAGGTCTATAATTTCCAAAGTTTCTATTGGTTCGGGATACAACCTGTGAACACCAACATCACTACACAAAGCATAATTGACGGCTTTTGTTACGTCAAGCCACTGAAAACTAGAGTTTATGTTTACGAATTCATAGCGTTGATTCATCAAGTCAAAAATCATATTTTTTTTTAAGTTTTTTCCAAACAAGGCTGGAAGTCTTACTACAGAAACATTAAATATGTTCTGCACCTCTTTCTCAAAAAACAATCTATTTGAGCCGTATGAAGGAGACTTAGTAAAAGTTTCTGTATCAATGGTAGAAAATAATACAAATTTTTTACATTTTATCGTTTTTAATATTTTTAGTAAATTAGCTATATTGTCTTTATCTCTATCAGGTTGTTTATTTATTAACCATTTAGTTGCTGAAGGAGCGCAACACAACACATTTTCAAAACTTTTATTTTTTATAAAATTAATATTTGAAGAATTGTATTTTTCAGCATTTATCGATATATTGCTTCCAATAAACCCACTGTATCCTATAATTGCATTATGATATGACATTTATCACTTCTTTATAAATTTCTATAATACTGCTTATTTTACCAGAAAAAATAGATATTACATTTTCTTCTCGATTTATAAAACTATATCTTTGATCGTCAAAGTCGTCTAAAATTTTTGTTTTTATTCCATATGAATAATCAATTACTTTACTATTTTCTAAATAAAAATATTGCTGACCATGCGACACTATATTGTTAATTTTTTCATTCAAGCAAAAACTTTTCTCTTTTTTATCAAAAGGAGTATAAAGGACTGAAGATAAAGTAAAAATATCTTCTTTTAAGGGATACAGGGAAGAAAAATTTCCATCCATTATTGTAAAACCAAAGTTATTATACATTTTATCTTGTAGAGTAACAATAAGGCAAACTTCGTTTTTTTGCCTTATTGTGTTCTTCAAACCAAGTGAAGGTTCATTATAAGTACAATTTATCACATAATCAAAATTGTTTTTTATTTCATTAATATTATTATTGTCTATTTTATGATTGCAAAAAATTTTTATATTTTTTTTATTCATAATTTTTTTTAAAAGACAATCCTTTAATTTATAAGAATCTATAATACCTTCCTGTACCCTAACGGCTCCGCAAAAATTATTTCTATTCTTTACCAAACTCCAAATTGGATCATTAAAATTGACTTGGGAAAACTTAATTTGCGGAAAGAACCTAAACGCTTCTATGTATTCGTCAAAATTTACTTTACTATCTTTGTGGATAGAATATATATTGTTTCTTACGAATCTTACTGAATCTGAAAAATCAAACAAAAAATCATCATAAGTTTTGATAGTCTGAGATATTGTTTTTTTACTGCGCGGATAGTGAAATCCCAGATGTAATCTATTTTGATTATTTATGCTCGCTTTGGAAAATAAAAAACTAGTTTTTTCGTATACTGTAACATTAAAAAAATTTGACAATTTATCTGCCAAATAAAGTCCATAGAAGCCTGCGCCTATAATAGCTATATTCATATATTTATTCTCAAACCATAAACTATCTTAACTAGTTCTTTTTGTATTTGTATTTCTTCTTGACTACGAGGGTTCATTTTAATTCTAACATGGGTGCAATTCACATAAATATTCACATTTTGAGAAAAATTTTGACGATGAAGTATATTTACTCTTTCCATTTTCTCCAAAAAGGTACCATTATGTTTAATAAGTTGCCCTAAAAATACATCATCAGCAGGAAAAGCTTTATTATAATCAAACTGGCGCTCTTTGTCTAAAAGTTGCAGAATTAAATTTCTAGACATAAGCATACCCGCACCAGAAGGAAAATGAACATTTTTAATACCATTGAGTCCTATAGTTGCGTATGCTGTATCGGATTGTTGGATTTTATCGCAATAAAGTAGTATATTCTTGATATTACAAAATGTTGATAAGTTGGTTACGAAAACATGACTATAATCTTTTTTTTCAATAAAAAAATATTTTAAACTTGTAATAACTTTGCTTCTTAAACAAATATTATAGTTTTCTTGATGTTTAATCCAAAAATTATTGTCCTCTATTACAACATTACTTTCTAAATTTGGATTAGCTTTTAAATAAAAAGCATCAACATTCTCAAATTTGCTAGTATAAGCTCTAGAGATAATTTCTAAATTACTATAAAGTTCATTGTGATAATTGGCATATCTGTTATCATGGCTTTTTATTAAAATTAAAAGTTTATTTTTCATGGTTAATCCGGGTTGCAAACACAAAAATTATCAAATTCAAGCACTGAATAATTCTTGCTTTTTAAAAACTCTACTACCTGTCTTTCTCTCCAGTCTCTTTTCGTATCATCAACTATTATGGGAATATTTTTTTTAATCGCATGATAAGATTGACAAAAACCTAAACGGAACAAAAAATCACTATTTTTATACATATCGTTGAAACCACCCAGCGGACCATCTAATATTAATAAATCGTAATCTTTTGGAATCTTGGTTTCAAAAATCTGAAAGTCGTACCAAAAAGTTTTGTTATCTATTGGGACATGAATATAGTTTGAATTATAAATACCAATATATTTTGAATCCGACTCTATAGAATAAAGTTTTTGAAAATTTTCAGATAATATCTTAGTACTATAATGTCCAGCACCTATTTCTAAAACTGTAATATCTTTAGGATAATTGTCTATTAAATAATCTATAAAATTTGCTCTAGAAGTCATTTTTATATTTTTTCCTTTAAAAATGTAAGTAGTTTTTTCACTCTAATTTTATAAGTATGTTTAGTAGACAAATCATATCCTAGTGATTGAATTTTTCTAATTTGATCGCTATTCTTTATTAAAAAATTTAATTTTTCCACCATTTCGTTTGTATCTGAATAAATAATACAATTTTCCATATCTTTAAATCCCAATTTTTCATACTGAGGATTTTTGTTGGTTAATAATGCTGTTCCACAAGCTATTGTTTCAAAAGATCTATAATTTATATCATTTGCCATATTTTTATTAAAATGAATATCATATGAATTTATTGCTTTTACCATATCTTCGCCAATAACAAAAATGTCCTTCTTCATAGAAAATTTATTTTCCATAAAATCTATCATCTTTCTTCTATTAACGTAATTACCGCAAAAACCAATAAAATATTTTTTTTCAATATCTTTCATCTTGCCAATCAAGTCATCATCAAAAGCATTTGGAAACCACGCACGATTTTCACCAACAGCAAAATCTCTAGTTGAATGTAATAAGAGATTATAGTTTCCTGCCCTAAATGTTTGGTTAAAAACATCAACACCTCTACAATGAGCGTCTATACTCCATAAAATTTTATATGTCTTTATTCGACTTAAATTTGGTATCCAGCCAGATGTGTCATAATTTTCTAAATTGAAAATTAAATCATAATCTTCCCAGTTTGGCTGCATATTGAAATTTTTATGGTTTAAGCCCCAAACACATGTTTCGTGACCATGAAAATTAAAAGCTCTTTGTAAGCTATAGCATTCCCTAAAGTGTCTATTTTTTTTGTGGCGTCCATTTTCTTGAATTATTATTACTTTCATTCTATTCCTCCGTCACAGCACCTTTTATTTCAGACCAATCTAAATTTTGTCTTACTTCAAGATTTTTTTCCCAAACAGATCTTAGAACCGTAGGATTTACCCCTATATTATCCATAAAGTAAATCATTGCATTTATATCTTTTGGGAAACACTTTCCACCAAAACCATGTGAGCCATCGTGACCGGGAACTTCCAAATGTGAATTACCGATTCTTCCATCTGTAATAAACCCTTCCATAGCAGATTCCCAACAAACGCCTATCTCTTCTGATACTTGTTTCATTTCATTTAAGAAGCTAATTTTCGTACTAAAAAAACAATTACACATATATTTTATCATCTCTGAAGTTTTATAATCTGTGTGTATTATTCTTTTGTATGGGAATCTAGAGCGGTACAGCTTTTCTACTCTGTTAGTCAAATCTGTTGAACCACCAAGAACAATTCTTGTGGCATTGATAAAATCTAAATTAGCATTTCTCTCTGTTAGAAATTCAGGATTAAAAACAAATCTAAACTCTGGAAAACTTAGGCAAAATTGCTCAGTTGTACCCGGCGTTACAGTAGATTTTATAATAAATATTTGATTTTTGTCTTTAAAAATATTTTTTATCTCTCTCAAGCAATCTTCGTAAATTGATAAATCTATCGGACCCCCAAGAACAGACTTCATTGGTGTTGGTAGACACAAGAATATAAATTCGCTATGATTAACAGTCTCTTCAAGACCATGTGTTCTTTTGCTTTTATCTATATCATAAATTTTTATTTCTGATTTTAATGCAAATCCATTAGAGATAGCGGAACCAACAAAACCATTGCCAATAATTCCTATTTTGTATTTCATATTTTAAAATCTCCAAATTTATATTCAGTAATGATATCTATTACATCTTTCATGGTAGTATAATTTTCATTTAATGGTCTAATAGGGCAACAATCAATATAATAACTTTGTTCATATTTTTGTGGGTCAAAAGACCAATTTGCTCTATCGATACGTCGCGCAACACCATATTTTCTATTAACGTCCGGTCTATCAAAATGAACAAATTGATCAACTTTATTACTCTTCAATGTTAGTAAATGAAATAATGATTCATCAGAAAAATTGTCATGTTTCTGGTTTATAAATTCTTTTTTATCAACACTAAAATCATGGTTTGACCACTCTTCTATAAGATGGTCTGTCGGAAGACCATCTGGATTAACAATCTCTCGAAAATTTTCTGCACTTCCGAAACAATAACTCATTGGAAATTTATGTGAATCCCTTGTTCCTGCATAAATGTTCTTTCCAACAGTTCCTATTTTATTTCCGATATTGGTATAAAAAATATTATTGAAAAATTCATGATTTAGCATAAAAATATCAACATCCATCAGTATTACTCTTTCTTGTTCCATTTCTGATGCCTTTATGAAGCGCAAAACTTTAGCATAATTTCCATCGTCTATTCCGTTTATTGGGCGATACATATAAAGCTTATCACAAAACTTTTTTATTTTTAAAACAATTGGATCTTGCTTATCTCTAGAACTAACATAATTGACTATTAATCGGTGCTGAGAGCCGTAAAAATTATCGAGATGCTTTCTAAAAACGCCAATAAATTCATAAAAATTTCTCTTATCCGAAATAGATGTAATAAAAGTAAGCATATCATTTACAACATCTTCGCATGTTCTGGCTCACACAAGGTATCATCTGCATTAAATGCTTGGCCAACAAAAAAACCTTTTTTTCTTTTTGTTGGCCAAGTAGTTTTTTCGAAAAACTCATCATGCACCATACAGTTTCCAGCAACAATAGGGTATATTATTTCTTTTAAAAAGTTTTGATCAACCTGCCAAAAATCACCTTTTGTATATTTTGATATTAAATGCTTCATATCGGCTAAATAATGCTGCTTAACTCCCCACATGCCTCCCAAAATTTCAGTCCCATGATATGGGTGATCTCTCATTATATGAAACTTTTTATCACTTTCTATCCATTCCTTAACGGCTGCGGATTCACGGCTGTTTAATCTAGAATCTGTATCTCTACTGATCATAATGTCTACAGATAAATCTGAAGCGTCCAAAAAACGCCAAAGGCTCCCCGCCCAATCACCCTTTTCTTCTTTAAGAAAGATTTCTGTATTTTTATAACTCGATATTTCATTTAAATATTTATCTGGCGTTGACGAACCGACATGATATCGACATATCCAACCGGGGTAATGTTCTATAGCCAATTCAGCATTTTTTATTGCCCCTACACAATATTTTGGGTCGTCACCCCATAAACTAAATGATATTACTTTTTTCATTCTATCCTCTTGAAAAATAATCTCGATACTTATTTGTAACTTTTAAACCAAAAATATCAGCGTACTCCCAAAATACTTTTTGTTCTTCTTTGTATCTTTTAACTGCGTTCGCATCTGACGTAGAAAGACCGTCTGGATTCATATAATAAAGTCCATGTACCCCAAACACTCTTTTAAATTGAGAACCATTTCTTACTGCTCTTAACCACATCTCATGATCTCCAGCATATCTAAATGATTCATCGAAATATCCTGCTTTGTCATGCATGGTTTTTCTCCAAACAGGCATACAACCGGGAAGACATTTTATCATTGCTTCGTGCGAAAAATCAGTGATCGGATATGTTTTGCCACCAGAAGAATTATTATGATATGTTTCGTTCCCAACATTGGTTATATAAGATTCGCTATAAGCCAAATCAATATCAGGATTCTTTTCTAAACAATTAACCATGATTTCTATTTGATCTTCGGATCTTATATCATCTAAATTAGTGTTTGTTAGATATTTTCCAGTAGCCATCTTTGCACCAATATTCCAAACTCCATAAATACCGGGATCTTCTTCTAATCTAGTATATACAATATTGGGATACTTTTTCATATATTTTTCGATTATAGGATACTCATTTTCTGGAGAAACCGCATCGATTATCAGTAACTCGCAATGTTTGAAGACAGTCTGGGAGGTAATATTATTTAAAAACTTCTCAATATACTTTTCACCCTTGAACATAGAAGTTATTAAAGATATTTTTGGATATATATAGGGATCGATTAATAAATCGCTTTTTCCTGTTTCAATCGTATTTCTTAAACTTCTTAAGTTATCTTCTGTTTTTTTTCTAACGAAATCTATAAGTTCTTTGCCTTTATATTTAGAAAACCAATCTTCTGTTATACAAGTTACATTTTTATTTGCGTATATTTTTAATCCTAGCATCCTTGCTTCTGTCACCACTCTACAAAAACTTTCCATTAATTTTGGAAGGTAAACAATGGATTCAGATGTTGACATACTATTAATAAAGTCAGAAAAATTTTGTTTGCCAGATAATATTTTTGGTTTAATATTATTATTTTGACAAAATTTGCCCGATTCATAAGTGCCTTTTAGGGGGTTGTGGTGTTTTAAAATTATTGCCTTTTTGTTTTTATCGTTTAAAGATGCTTTCAGTATAATATCTAAATCTTGTTCCGACCAAAAACTCATACCAAAAGAACATACGTTGTCTAGTAGTAGGTTGTCTCTTATACACTCAGCATGGGCTTTTGTCTGACCAAATACATATTCAGCATTTCTATAAAAAGAAAGATTAATTAAACCTTCTGCTGGGACAACATTGTTTTTGTAAAAAGTTGGATTTTTCCCCTTTATATATTTATGATCATGCTCAATGATAATATATCTTTTTTTTTCTATAGTTTCTTTTGCCTCTTTATTCAAATGAACAAAATTAGAAATTATAAATACACCATCTTCATAATTTTTATTGGCATCAAAGTCCCTTGACCTGATTTTGATCACATCATATTTTTCCTGAAGGTCATTAATAATAACTTGGTCTGCTTTTTCTGCGCCACCAAGAATATCCTCAATAAAAAAATCTGAAATATAATAAAGCTTGCTGGTCATATTATTTCCACTACTTCTGGCTCTTCAATATCTACATAAATATCGAATAAACTTACAAACTCTTTATACATCTTATCAGTGGAATATTCTTCATGCAGGCGCTTCATATTCTGCTCTAAAGCAATCATTTCGGTGCCGCGAGTTTCTTCGTTCGTCATTTGGTTGTAACAAAGTCTCATTTGTTGCTTTGCAGATTGTTCTCTTGGATAAGCCCACATAGAATCCTTGACCAACACACCATCCCAAACAACTTCTGGTTGGACGGGCTGTAAGTCAAATGCGACGTTATAAAAATGTTCCCTACCCTCTGAGTCGGTTAGAAAATCTAAATGCCCTGACCAGCCTGTGGCGACCACTGGTAGACCTGAATAAGCTGCTTCAAAGATAGGCAAACCAAATCCTTCGCCATGCGGAAGAGCAACCAAAGCATCAATGTCTTTGTGATTATATAGTGAGTGCATTTCAGCGTCAGTCATATCACCATGAAGCAAATAAACCTTGCATTTTCTATCTGGATAATCTGTCAAAATTCTTTGTAGATTGCCCAATGTTGTTTGTCTGTCTATTAGCGAGTTTTTTGCAATATTAGTCTTAATAACCAAACCAACATTATCATTAAAAAACTCCTCAACAAACCACTTAATACTATTTATAAGGTTCTTACGAGGACCGAATTGGGCAACTGTCAAAAAGTTAAAATCAGTTGTAAAATTTAAATTTAACTCTGGAAGATTGTCAAAAGTTTTTGTTGGATAAGACACATACTCAACAGGAGTTTGCATATTATATTCAAAAACTTGTCCAGTTTGCTGGTTTTGTGCTTGATATGTTGTATTTTCAAAAACTTGTTTTGAGTGACTGGAAATTGTTATTACCTTGTCAACTTGTTCGTTGCACTTTTGCAGCCATTCTGGTGCTACTTTGTTTGTTTCAATCCCAGCAGTATATCCAATATTTATCGGTGCAACCTTTTGAAACTCATTTGGAATTGTAACCTGAAGAGACATGTCAAACTGACCACCGGATTGCATATAAGCAATTGTCTTTTCGATTGTATTATCAATCCAAACTCTCTCTTCATCCATATCTGAAATCCAAGAAGTAGCACCCCATTTAAGAGGTTGAATAAATATTTCAAATAAATCTTCTCTACTTCGCAAAGATCTCAAAGCAAAACGAGCCTGTTCTCCATATCCAGACCGAGTTAATATCGGACCTTTAAAAAATATCTTTTTTCTCATGCTACCTCCAATAGCTTCCAGCGTTCATAGCCCTTTCTATTCTCCCAAGAACCATATTTCTCTATAACTTCATCCATTAAATCAACCCATTGTTCCTCAAAATTCTCAAAGTTATAGTTTTGCGACACATGATTCCTGCCCTGTGCTGACATTTTCTTATAAGCCTTATCAGACATATTGAGCGCACGATTTAAAGCATTGCTAAAATCGACTTGAGAGATCCTATCCTCATAAATATAAGGAACTTGTAGTGAACCAATAACTGACTTGGAAGAAGGCTGAATACCTATTCCAAAAATCTTCTCGCCATCGGTTACTTGTTCTTGTAGCCCGCCTGTCATATTTACTATAATCGGCGTACCACATGAAAGTGATTCAAGAGTTGCCAATCCAAAGCCCTCTGCGTCAGAGATGTTGACTGTGAAATCGGCGGCATTATAAAGATTTGCAAGATCTTCTGGGGCAACCTTGTTAGTAGAGAGCAAAACTTGTCCATCATTAATTCCTAAATGTTCGATAAGATGTGGTAAGTCTTGACCGTGTGGGTCTTTTGGGTCTGTATGCATTAGTAACATAGCTTTATCGTGACCAACCTTATCAAGCCACTCCTTAAACCACCAAATAAGAGTACCAGATTGCTTGCGACGAGCATTTCTATTATTCCAGAAAAAGATCTTCTTATTTATATTTTTGTGTTTACTTGTTGCTTCTACGCAAATACGCTTTCTTGTTTGCTGAATAATTTTTTTTCTATCGTCTGTCTTGAACTTATGAAAAACATTTGAGTTAACAGCGTGTGGAAGATAAGTTGTTGACACATCTGGTGCAACCTCTCTTACAATATCATAAGTTACTTTAGAAATACACACAATTTCATCTGTAGAATTGTAAAATTTAGAGTTAAAATGCGGTGCCGGGAAGTTGTCCCAAACATGGTAGTAAACCATTGGGACATTTGCTCTAATTTCATTTTCAATTTCCCAAAGCCAGCCGTAAAATCTTGGGTCTGTCATGAACCACAAAACATCTGGTCGCTCTTTTTGTAAAACTGAACGTATTATTTCATCATTACCATAACCATCAATAGGGAAGATTCTCCAATCTTCCCCCCACGGTTCCACTATTTGTGGCTGATAGTTTTGATGCTTAACAGCACCACCCAAACAAACGAATTGATATCGTCCGGTTTTGAGTAGTGCTTCAATAAAATACTTTGTCTGTGTACCAACACCAGACGGCGATAACGGATGGTCAGATATGACCAAAATTTTCTTCTTCAATTAAGTCTCCACTTTTACTTTTTAGTGTAGACTTTCTTGCATTTTCAAGGACAATGTTCCGTATGTCTAAATCTGCATTTATTGCAAGAAAGTCTATTTTTTATATATCTTTTATTAGTTATATTATAGATCGCTTTGTTTAAAAGTTTAAGGGCATTTTGTGTTTTTCTTGGCCCCGATGTAACTCTGAAAAATTCAATATGATTTTTCTTCGCTGTACGCTTGATCAGCGCAAAATGTGTTTCAATGTTTTTTGGATCAATATCCATCTTTTGAGAAAAGAAATGTTTATACAAAGTTAGCTGATAAGTAACTATGGCATCACTTCTCTTTTTTGCATCCCAGCCCCAACTACAAGTTTTCCAGTCAAAAATGTGATATTTGCCGTCAGGTGTCTTTACGATACCATCAATATACCCCTTGAATCTATAATCTTCATATCCTTCAATGGGCTCGTACAACTCCATTTCTGCTTCCACTGTTTCATAACCATCTTTAAAATACTCCTTTAGAGCATTTTCGATACTTTCGTTTTCTAATACTTTGACACCTTGCACACGCATTTGTTTCACAAGTTTGTCATCAATTTCTACATCATCTGGAAGTCCTGATAGAAACTTCTCAAACTCTGTAAGAAAATATTCTTTATCGTCAATGCTTTCTTTTAGTAGCTTCTTCTCACAAACATTGTGAATTGCGTTCCCAAATGCTGTAAAGGCGTTACCCTTAAAAGAATCTACTTTATCAATTTTAACAAGCTTGTGGTTCCAAGCGCAATGCACCCATTCTTTTAATTCAGAATAAGAAATGTGTTTCATTTTTATCTCCTTGTGTCTTTATATGTTAACACACAAGAGCAAAAATGTCAATCATCCTGATAGATTTGCTTTACTTTAGAATATAAAACTGGAGAGACAGTCTTTAATAATGAATGATTGGGTTCCATAAAAAATTCTGTAAAGCCAGTTGCAAAATATTCTCTTAAAGAAGTGGCAGCGTATGGTGTAATAAAAATACCCTGCAAAAGCAGAGCAAGCTTGTCATAACCAACAGTATTTAGTAGGAACTCATCAAATTCTCTATCATATTCTGTATTTAAAAAGAAAGAAATTTGTGTTTTATGGCCAAGATTCCATAAAATATTTCTTAAATCTCTTCTTTTGTTTAAGAACTCTATTTCAAGCTTCTTGTCTCCGTATATTTCATATCCATAAGGTTCCTCCAAAGAGTGAGAGATTTCATGAATAATATCGTCAACAATATCTTCATTGTTTTCTTGTATATTTGTTATATAAAGACAACCATCTTTATAGAGAGCGTTTATCTGTCTTTCTCTAAATTCTTCTATTTCTCCAACAATTACCATCTCAACTTCAGTCATAAATTTTGATGGTATTTTGTTTTCAACAAATTGCATTATTTCTTCCATATCGATACCGTTTATTAACGGATCTTTGATATAGACTGAAATACCACTTGAGGTATAAAAATTATTCATCTTATTATTTTTCTCTATGATATAATTCCGCATCATCCAGTCCTGCTTGATATCCTCTAATAAAATTTTCTTCCGCAAAAGCATATGTAAATTCAGCGAAATCTAATGCTAAAACTTCTGCAATCATTTGAACTGTAACTTCTTCTTGGTTTAGTTTCTTTCCAACATATTCTACCAAAAATGTTTTTAGTTCTGAGTCTTTGTTTACCACCATTGATAATGCTGGATTTTTATTATACTCTTCTTCAGAAATTACGTTTTCAGGTATCTCGATATTCAATTTTACTCCTTATAACACCTTTGAGGCTAATGTG
>Ga0075480_10000342_pt1 | contig 26937 bp, 19 predicted proteins | sample DEB08_DNA_7_FD_81590 | JGI IMG/M metagenome (GOLD analysis project Ga0075480, IMG submission 81590) | Aqueous microbial communities from the Delaware River and Bay under freshwater to marine salinity gradient to study organic matter... | ecosystem: Environmental > Aquatic > Marine > Coastal ... | reverse complement strand
TGCTCGCCCATCTCGAAGCCCAGTCAACAGGGGCATTTGATCTGCGCGTGGCAGCAGCCATGGGAATCGGATCGCCTGCCATTGCAGCGGTCCTCGATGCCTGCTACGCGGCCGATTTCCACCCCTCATCGCTCGCTCCCACTGTCCTGGACCTGTTCGAAGAGGGAGACGGGACTGCACAGCGGCTCGTGCAGGCAGAATGCACAGCGCTGGCGGAACAGTGCGCCCGGCTCGTGAGCCGTCTGGCGTTGCACGGGGCTCCTCCGGTAGTCCTGGCCGGAGGACTGTCCCATCGGAAGAGCTACCTTGAAGCCTTCGCCACCGCGGTCAGATTAATCGTACCGGAAGCACAGGTGCAGCCCATGACCACGGAGCCCGTGAATGGTGCCCTGCAGTGGGCCATCAGAGACGGGGCCCAGCGCTGATGATGGCCTCGGAAGACCCCTTTCGATACTGCTCGAAGTTGCTGTTGAAGAGCGCCGCCAGCTTGCGAGCCGTCACATCGTAGGCGTGCTCATCTTCCCACGTATCCCGTGGCACGAGCACGTCAGACGGAACACCGGGTACGCTACGCGGCACAGCTACGCCGAACACGGGGTCCTCGATGGTCTCGACCTCGTCGAGGTGGCCGCCATGGATGGCATCAATGATGGCGCGGGTATGCTCAAGACTCATGCGCTGACCGGTACCGTACGCACCACCCGTCATTCCCGTGTTGATCAGCCACGCCTTCGCGCCGTGGACATTCATCTTCTGCGCCAGCATCTCGGCGTAGCGCGCCGGGTGAAGTACGAGGAATGCATCCCCGAAACAGGCGGAGAACGTGGCCTGTGGCTCGTCTACCCCCATTTCTGTCCCGGCTACCTTGGCCGTGTACCCGGAGATGAAGTGATACATGGCTTGGTCCGACGTCAATTTCGAAATCGGGGGCAGCACACCGAACGCATCGTATGTCAGGAAGATGATGTTCTTTGGATGGCCGCCAACACAAGGTATCTTGGCGTTCTCGATGAAGTCGATCGGATAGGCCACACGCGTGTTCTGCGTGATGCTCGTATTGTCAAAATCCACCACGTGGGTCCGATCGTCATAGACCACGTTCTCAAGAACGGAGCCAAAGCGGATGGCATTATAGATCTCAGGCTCCTTCTCGGCGGACAGGCCGATGGCCTTGGCGTAACAGCCCCCCTCGATATTGAAAACACCGTCATCTGACCAGCAGTGTTCATCATCACCGATGAGATGACGATTGGGATCGGCTGAAAGCGTAGTCTTGCCGGTCCCCGACAGCCCAAAGAACAGGGATACATCACCTTCGTCCCCTTCATTGGCAGAACAGTGCATGGACAGCACCCCCTGCTTGGGCATGAGGTAATGCATGACCGAGAATACACCCTTCTTCATTTCGCCAGCGTACTCCGTGCCGAGAATCGTGAGCTCGTTGCGCTCGAAATTCAAGTCGATACTCGTCTTTGACGACATCTGCTCAGTGTGTCGGTTCGCCGGGAATTTACCCGCGTTCATGATGGTGAAATCGGGGCGACCGAAGCCCGCCAGTTCCTCTTCGGTCGGGCGAATGAGCATGTTGCGCATGAAAAGCGCATGGTAGGGGCGCGTACAGATGACACGGACCTTCAGCCGGTATTCCGGAGCCCAGCCGGCAAACCCGTCAAAGACGTACAGCCGCTTGACGGCATTGAAGTAATCAATGGCCCGTTCGCGGTTGATCTCGTAGTTGTGGGGGTCAAGCGGGATGTTCACCTTTCCCCACCAGACGTCCTCCGTCATGCCCTCGATCTCGACGACCCGCTTGTCCTTGGGGCTCCGCCCGGTTTTCTCACCACTGCGGAGCATCAGTCCACCGAGGTCGGAGATGGCTGCGCCTTCCTCATGCAGGATGGCTTCCTGGTAGAGTTTGGCGCGCGAGAGGTTGCGGGAGATATTCCGGTTCTCTATTCCGAGATATTCAAGCGAGAAATCGTCGCTCATGGCAGGGTGCAGGTGGCCTTTTGACAGTAAGGGGACGAAAATAACAAAAGCGCTTCCGGTCATGAATGAAGATCATCCCAATAGGAGATCATACGTTCGTCGACCGCCAGACCTCATCGGTTCTGACGATTGGCAATCAACTCGTCCACAACCGTCGCATCGGCCAAGGTCGAGGTATCGCCGAGGTTGGCGAAGTCGTTCGCTGCAATCTTTCGCAGGATCCGACGCATGATCTTGCCGGAGCGTGTCTTGGGGAGCGAGGGCGTGAACTGGATGAAATCCGGCTTGGCAATAGGACCGATGGTGGTGCGTACGTGCTGGATCAATGCAGAACACAGGTCCTCGGTCGGCTCGACGCCGGCATTCAGCGTGACGTAGCAATAGATGCCCTGGCCCTTGATGTCATGTGGAAAGCCGACAACAGCTGCTTCGGCTACGCTCTCATGGGCCACCAGGGCACTTTCGACCTCTGCGGTGCCCATTCGATGGCCCGAAACATTGATCACGTCGTCCACGCGCCCCGTAATCCAATAGTAGCCATCCTCGTCCCTGCGGGCCCCGTCACCGGTGAAGTAGAGATTCTCGAAGGTCGAGAAATAGGTTTGATGGAAACGGTCGTGATCTCCGTAGATCGTACGCGCCTGCCCCGGCCAGGAATCCTTGATGACCATGACGCCTTCGGCCGCACCCTCTTTCTCCACCCCCTCATTCGTGAGGATGGCCGGCTGGATGCCGAAGAATGGAACGGTAGCTGATCCCGGCTTTGTCTCGATGGCCCCCGGCAGGGGTGTGATCATGATGCCACCCGTTTCCGTCTGCCACCAGGTATCAACGATCGGACACCGCCCTTCTCCCACCACCTCGTGATACCAGCGCCAGGCTTCGGGGTTGATGGGCTCTCCCACGGTGCCGAGAAGCTTGAGGGAAGCACGCGAGGTGCCTTCCACGAAAGAGGCGCCCTGCTGCATCAGGGCGCGGATGGCCGTGGGAGCCGTGTAGAACTGTGTAACCTTGTGCTTATCCACCACCTGCCAGAAGCGGGAGGCATCGGGCCAGGTTGGAACGCCTTCGAAAAAGACCTGCGTTGCGCCATTGATCAGGGGGCCATACACGATGTAGCTGTGACCGGTAATCCATCCGACATCGGCGGTACACCAGAAGACATCGCCGTCGTGGTAGTCAAAGACGTACTGATGGGTCATGGACGCCCAGACCTGATAGCCGCCTGTGGTGTGCAACAGCCCTTTCGGTTTGCCGGTGGAGCCGCTTGTGTACAGGATGAACAGAGGGTCCTCAGCGTTCATCTCCTCGACAGGGCAGTCGGTGGATGCCGCCGCCATGGCATCATCCATCCAGATGTCACGGCCCTCCGTCATGGGCACATCCCGGCCACTGCGTCGCGCAACGATCGTACACGTCACGTCCGGGCATTGCTCGAGGGCCTTGTCGGCATTGACCTTGAGTGGTACGAATTTACCTCCCCGCTTGGACTCATCTGCAGTAATCAGCACCGTGGAATCACAATCCAGGATGCGACTGGCCAGGGAGTCGGGGCTGAACCCGCCGAAAACGACCGAATGAATGGCGCCGATGCGCGCGCACGCCAGCATGGCGTAGGCGGCTTCCGGAATCATGGGCAGATAGATGGTCACCCGATCGCCTTTCTTGACACCGTTGGCTTTCAGGACATTGCCCAGCCGGCTGACCTGCTCGTGCAGCTGGCGGTAGGAAATGTGCCGTGCCTCTTCTGCTGGATCATCCGGTTCAAAAATGAGCGCCGTCTGATCGCCCCGCGCTTCGAGGTGCCTGTCCAATGCATTGTAGGCGGCATTGGTCGTACCGTCCTCGTACCAGCGAATCGATAGATTGTCGGGCGCCCACGACGTATTCTTCGCCCGTGTGTAGGGCTTGAACCAATCGATTCGCTGACCCATATCAGCCCAAAACTCCTCCGCATCCTCGATGGAGCGATGGTACATCTCATCATATGCTGCACGGGAGTTGATGTATGCGGCAGCGGCGGTCTTGGCAGGAATGGGATATCGTGCGTCCATCAGGATAGTCATAGGTTTGATCGTGAACAGGAGCGTAAAATATACGATCCACGGATTGAGCAGCCGATGCAGGGCATTCTCTCCTATCCTTGGGGGACCTTCCCGCCCAGGCGCGATCGAAAAGCCTGCGTGATTCCGTCAAACGCATCCCTCGACCGTATCCCCCACCAGACAAATAGATCGCCACATGTCCCAGACCGGTTCCAGAGTTATTGTACTGACCGGAGCTGCCAGCGGCCTGGGTCGCTTGCTGACCGAAAGATTTCTGGCCTCAGGCGACCGTGTTGCAGGCCTGGATATCGATGACGCTGCACTCAATCGTCTATCCCAGTCGTGGGGTACGTCTTTTCACCCTTACCCCGTAGACGTGGCAGATCCTGATGCCATTGAAAGGGTGTTCGCGGCCCTGCAACAGGATCTTGGCCGGGTGGATATCCTCATCAACAATGCCGGTGTGGTTGCGGGCAAGTATTTCCTGGAGCACACCCGGGAAGACATCGAACGCACATTCGCCATCAACACCCTGTCTCATTTCCACACGGCACGCGCCGTGCTGCCGGGCATGATCGCGCAGGGACGAGGGCACATCGTGACCATTGCGTCAGCCGGCGGTCTGGCGGCTACCTCCCGGCTGAGCGCCTACAGCAGCAGCAAGTTTGCAGCCATCGGATTTGACGATGCCCTGCGCATCGAGCTGAAGAAACTCGGGCACCCCATCGATACGACCCTCGTGGCCCCTTTTTACGTTAATACAGGCATGTTCGAGGGCGTGAAAACCCGGTTTCCCTGGCTCCTGCCCATCCTGGATCCAGAGTACGTGGCAGACAGGATCCACCGGGCCATTGAGAAACGCCAGCGACGATTGATCATGCCGCGTTTCGTGTATCTGGTCTATCCGCTCCGGTTGCTTCCCGTCGGCATCTACGATTGGCTGGCCGATTTCTTCGGTGTCACGCGGACCATGGATGACTTCCGCGGACGGGGATGACTTCCGGATTCGAAGATTGCCTCAGGGCACGGAGAGGACTACCATGAATCTTCTCCAACAACCGCTCAATCCGGCACAAAGCACGCTACGCGTTCCCCGATGATGGCATTGGTCAAGCGGATCTCGTCCGCGTCGACGACATCGTCCGGGAAAAGAATGCACTCCTTGGCGCCATGGGTCGACATGAAGACATGCCTACCTACGCCAGGCAATAGGCCGCAGGTCAGCGGTGGGGTCATCCAGATATCCCCTTTCCGGATGAAGATGTTGGTGATGGCACCTTCCGTTATTTCGCCCCGCTCATTGACGAGCAAACCGTCGTAACACCCACGCGATGCGGCGTGGGCAGCAGCCGCATCGTAGGGCCCCCGGTCGGTTGTTTTGTGTCGATAGCGGGGATGCTGCGAGGCGATACGCACATCTGTCAGGCACAGCCGTAGAGGGGCCTCAGGCAGCGGGGTAATGGCGCTTGATTGCACCTGGACCTCTCCGCCTGGATGCAGCAGCAGCCGGATCCGCTGGGCCTCCCCTGTCCGGGCGAGTACGCTCCTGAGCGCTTCTTCCACCCCGATCCGGTCGTAGTCGAATCCGAGCGCCGATGCCGATGCCGCCAGCCGGTCCAGATGTCTGGGCAGCCAGGCAATCTGACCGTCGCTCCCGGCGCGCATCGTCTCAATCAGTTGCAGTGGACCACGCTCGGGCGCATCAGAGAAGAAACGCGTTTTCAGAAGCGTTTCCCGCCATTCCTCGTCCGGATCGGAATCCCAAACAATGCCACCGCCGGCGCCGAGCGTCAGGTCCGTCCCGCGAAGAACCGCCGTGCGGATGGCCACCGAGAAGACGGACCGCCGCTCGGCGCCGACCCCGGAGACATACCCGATAGCTCCGCAATACACACCCCTGGGACCGGTTTCCAGCTCCGCGATACGCTGCATCGCCCGCAATTTCGGCGCACCTGTAATCGATCCGCACGGAAACAAGGCCCGGACCAGATCGGCGAAATCCGTTCCCTCACGCAGCGTTGCCTGGATTCGGGAGGTCATCTGATGGACACTCGGCAGCGCCTGTATATGGAATCGATCGGGTACCACGACGCTTCCCGGTTCACTGACCACGGAGAGATCATTGCGAAGCAGGTCCACAATCATCAGGTTCTCGGCCCTGTTTTTTTCATCATTGCCGAGCCAATCGCGAAGATCACGGTCCTGTTGTGGCGTACCGCCGCGAGGCGCTGTCCCCTTCATGGGCTCGGCCTCAATGTGAAGACCCGACTGCTGGAAAAACAATTCCGGAGAAAGGCTCAGGACAGAGGCCTCATCCACCTGCAAAAATCCCCCGAGACCAACGGGCTGCCGCTGCCTCAGCGTGCGGTACAAGCGGACCGGGTCGCCCGGGAAAGAGCCCGTAAATCGCGTCGTGTGGTTTATCTGGTAGACGTCGCCTTCCCGGATGAGACCGCGGATGTCCCCTACGCGCTGCTTGAACCGTGCTGCATCCTCGGCCGGAAACAGATGGGGTAGTGACACCGGCTCCACGCCGGCCGCCCACGCCTCCATGACCCCGGCCTCAAGAACCTGCCGATCCCGGAACACACCGAACCAGGCCAGGGGCACGGCTCCGGGCAGGGACCTATCCAATGTAGAGGCTGAAAATCGCTGCGGCCAGAACGCGTAGCCGGCCTCGTAAGCCAGAAAACCGGCCACGTGATATCCTTCGCGACAGGCAGCCTCCACACCGGAGAGCACGTCCACAACCTGATCCAACGATCGGGCCACGAGCTCTGACACAGGATCGTGGAAGAGCAGTGAGACAGACCCGGAAGACCCTCCTGCGCCGTCGAGCAGCACGGTTCCGGGCCGCCCAAGTACCCGATCGATCAGCGTCACCCCGTCGTCGGAAGTGATAAGGCCGGTCGAACTCATGCGATCAATAGTCGTCACCGAGGGCAAACACCGGTTTGCGTTTCATCCACTGACCTCGCGTAAAGTCCGGGAAGGCCTGCGGTGCACTGCCGGCTGCGATGGAAGCCTCCGACAGCGGGGTAATCGCACTCCAAGCGGCTGCGTCGTAGGCGTCCAGTGGTGTATCCACTCCCCGTTTGATGGACTCAACGAAGGCGTGATCGACAAAGAAATCCATACCACCATGACCAGAGCCGGTAGCGGCACTCTCGTACTTCTTCCAGAGCGGATGGTCGTACTGCGCCAACATCTCGGCCGCAGGTGTCCACTGGTGCTGAGGTGTGATGCCTTCGATCATGAGCGAGCGATTGACATCCATCCAGATCCCCTTTTCCCCCTGCACCCGGAAACCCAGCGAGTAGGGTCTGGGCAGGTTCGTGTCATGGCTTACTATGATGGACTCCCCGTTCTGGGTACGAATAACGGTCGTGATGACATCGCCCAGCTTGAACTCCACGTCTGCGTTGGGATGATCGTCACCCGCTTGATCCACGATATAATTGTGCAGACCACGCGCCTTCGATGCGGTGGAGGTAAGGGAAACAAACCGGTTGCCACGATTGATGTCGGTATAGACCGCTACCGGTCCGATACCGTGGGTTGGATACAGATCCCCGTTACGATGGACCGAGTGATGGGTACGCCACTTGGCCTCGGAGAACGCCTTGTCGCCAAATTCCACGCCACCGCCATATGCCTGTTTACCATCGTTGAACTTTACGGCCCTCAGATCGTGCTGGTACCCGCACTCGAGGTGGATCATTTCGCCGAAGAGTCCTTGACGCACCATGTTCAGGACGGCCAACACGTCCCGGCGGTAGTTCACGTTCTCGAGAATCATGCACGGCTTACCCGTTTCTTCGTAGGTGTTGACCAGGTCCCAACACTCCTCCAGGGTGTTGGCCGCTGATACCTCCACGCCCGCATATTTACCAGCCTTCATGGCCGCAACGGCCATACGTGTGTGCCAAAGCCAGGGCGTGGCAATGAACACGCCGTCAATATCATCCCGTTCGAGCATCTCCTCGAACACATGCTCACTGCCCGTATACTCGGCTGCTGCCGGACGGCCAAAGTCCTGAATCATCTTGCGAGCCGCGGCAAGGGCCTCGGGATCCGTATCACAAATGGCGGTAACCTGGCAGTCCTCCCGGCGAAGGATGATGTTCAGGTGATTTCGCCCTCGCAATCCCGTACCGATGAAGCCGATACGCGCCGTGCGATCATCCTTGCCGCTGAGTATGGCTGCTGCTTTCGATTCAACGTTGCGCGCCAACGCTTCTCCTTTACCGACTGTCGCTCCGACGCCGGCCAGTGCTCCGGCTCTGAGGAAGTTGCGCCTTTTCATGTTCATACGCTCCGTTCTGGTGATCAGGATGCCCGTGGGCACAGCCCGAAAGGTAGGTCAGGAGAGACCCATTGTCACGTTTCGGGGGCGGCTATGTTTGAACACGAAGTACTGGGTATTCCTGACAGATTGACTACATTGGCGCCTCCCCGATCCGATCAGTATCTAGCCTGCCTTCCCCCATGCACCTCTCTTCCCTGGACTGGCTCATCATGGGCGGCTTTTTTGTCGTCTCCCTCGTTATCGGTCTCTCAGTCTCCCGCCGATCCGGAACCAGCTTCCGCTCCTTTTTTCTGGCCGGGCAGTCCATGCCATGGTGGTTCCTGGGGATTTCGATGGTCGCCACCACATTTTCCACGGACACCCCCAACCTGGTCACGGATATCGTGCGCGGTAACGGCGTGGATGGCAACTGGACCTGGTGGGCCTTCCTGCTCACAGGTATGCTGACCGTCTTCCTGTACGCGCGCCTGTGGCGGCGCTCGGGTGTCCTGACCGATGTCGAGTTCTATGAAATACGCTACTCGGGACCGGTAGCGGCTTTCCTGCGGGGTTTTCGGGCGGTTTATCTCGGGATCGTCTTCAACATCATCATCATGGCCTCGGTCACGCTGGCCGCCATCAAGATTGGAAGTGTAATGATGGGTTGGAGCCCACTCCAGACCGTTGTCATTGCGGCCACCATCACGATGGTTTATTCGGCACTGGGAGGTCTTCGGGGAGTCGTCCTGACCGACATGATCCAGTTTGCCATGGCCATGATCGGTAGCGTCTGGGCGACCGTCCACGTCCTGAATCTGCCGGAGGTAGGGGGACTGAGCGCCATGCTGTCGCACGAGAATGTGCGTCCTGCCCTCAATTTTCTCCCGTCCTTTGCTGAGGGATCACTCGAGGACCTGGTGCCGGTGTTCCTGATTCCGATCGCCCTTCAATGGTGGGCTGCCTACTACCCGGGAGCGGAACCCGGCGGCGGTGGCTACCTGGCCCAACGCATGCTGTCGGCGCGTACGGAACGGGAAGCGGCCAGCGCCACGCTCCTGTTCAACGTCCTGCACTACGCCATTCGCCCCTGGCCCTGGGTGCTCGTGGCCCTCGCCTCGCTCGTCGTCTTCCCGGACCTGGCATCCATTGCAGAGCGCTTTCCCCATGTACCGGAGCAGGTCGTCCGTAACGACCTGGCCTACCCGGCCATGCTGACCTACCTGCCGGCGGGTCTGCTCGGCTTGGTAGTCACCTCACTGGCAGCGGCCTACATGTCCACCATGTCCTCGCAGGTAAACTGGGGATCATCCATCGTGGTCAACGACCTCTATCATCGATTCATGAATCCGGAGGCCACCGAAGCCGAGCAAGTCTGGGTCGGACGTGTCGCAACCGTAATTCTCATGGTTGTTGCCTGTACGCTGGCACTCTTCCTGGAAAACGCGCTGCAGGTCTTCAATATCATCCTCCAGATTGGAGCAGGCACGGGTCTGATTTTCATCCTGCGCTGGTTCTGGTGGCGAATCAATGCCGAGGCTGAATTGACCGCCATGATCGTCTCCTTTGCCATTGCCCTGCTATTCACCTTTACCGGGGGCATGGGCCTGGAAGGTTGGGAGCAATTGCTGGTGGGTGTCGTCGTAACGACGATGGCCTGGGTTGGAGCGGCTTATGTCTTCCCCTCGACGGACGAGGACACCCTGCAGCGGTTCTACCGGACCATCCGCCCGGGTGGCCGAGGATGGACCCACATTGCCCATGCCGTGGGCGCCGACGCCTCAGAGGATGGCTCGGACTTCCCGATGGCCATCGTTGGCATGGTTCTGGGCGCTGGTATGATCTATGGAGCGCTCTTTGCCACGGGGTACACTCTATACGGGCAGTACGGACCGGCTCTCCTGGTTGGTGGGCTGGCCTTTGCCTGTACGATCGGGCTTACCAAAATCTGGCCACGCATCCGCTTTGACTGAGTAGCGGATCCTCTGACGCCGTACGGTGTCCAGGCGCAGAGCCGTGCTTCATGAAGCGCTTGGCATCCCGTGTAGGATGCCCCCCTCACTTGTCCAGGCAGGGACGCCCGGCTCTTCGTCCAATAGGACCATGGCCTGGGCCAGGTCGGGGTAATCCTCGTTGTAGGCGCGCCTCCATTCGGTCTTGAACTCTTCCCGTCGCCCACGCTCCACGAGGGCCCATACCGCCCCCCCGAAACCGGCTCCAAAACTACTGGCCGCCAACGCCCCCGACGTCAACGCACCTCGTACCAGCGCCTCGGTTTCAGGAATCTGGTTGTGAAGCCATTCGGCCGCCATCTGCTGGGAACGGGCCGTCGCCTGACCGAACGCCGTCCAGTCCTCATCCCGCAGGGCGCGCACGGCTCGGGGAAGAACATCGTCGATTTCGCGTTCGAACTGTTGGAACCGGTCCCACAGGTCGTCATCCGGAACCGCCCAGCGCAGACTTTCCAGATCGAAGTGCGGTGCCGCCATCATGGCGCCCAGATGCGGGTAGTATTCATCCACATCCTGCGAGTAGAGACGGGCCACTTCGGAGGCACGCCAGCTGGCCCGGTTGTAGGCCGCACGCGCATCGCCCGTCTTGCGCGCCTTGACCCCGCTTCCGGCGACGACCAACGCCACGGATTCGGGCAGGTCAACCCGCTCATGGCAATGAATCGGATGGTATCCGAACAGGCTCGCCATGCCTTCCCTCGAACAGAGGATGGCGGTATGATCCTGACTACCACCGCGCGTGCCCACCCCCTCATCGCCACCGAGGGTCCTCCAATCCGCACCCGACTCCACGGCACCTGCAAAACCGGCCAGATCCTCGACACTCTCGAACGGCAGCTGAGTGTACCCCCCTTCGGCCAGAAGAGCCAACAGGACGGTCACAACGAGCACGCTCGAGGAGCTCATGCCCGAGGCCGAGGGAAGGTCCGAATGCATCAGGATACGAACGCCGTTCGCCGGTTCCCCGAAGTGCCGGATCACCCTGTTGAGCACGGTTACTGGGTAACGTGCCCAGGAGATCTGCGCCGTCGGCATCTCGAAAGGCAGCACAACCTCCTCACCGCGGGCCACATCCACGATGACGAGTGAACGATCCTCGTGCCGATGAGAGATGGCTGCCATACCGTGTATCGAGGCACACGTCAGGCTCTCTCCGCCCGCATAGTCGGTGTGTTTTCCCAGCAGCTCGATACGACCCGGGACCCACATGGCACGGACGTCCCGGGTGCCTGCCTGACGTACGAGCAGGTCCAGGCGATTTGAAAGGAAGGCTGGGGCTGTTGGAAACACGGGCGTAGGGGTGTGTTCAGGAAAAGCGACGGAGCCTCTACGATTCCGCTCGATCGTGGATCCGGGGCCAGGCGGTGTGGAGCCTCGTCTGGCGCCCGTCTGGATCCCCTGCCATGCCTGTCTGCGAGCGCCCGGGTGCAGGGTAGCAGCTGTCGATCGAAAAGGGTACACGTGAGGGGTCTTTATCGGATCTTTTCTTGCCCATCGCTAGACCGATGTCTAACTTGCGCGCCGACTGTTTCGAGGTGTTCCGCATCCTTCTGCCGAAGGTCGGGCATCGGACCTTTGTCCCCATCCGGGACACACTGCCCCACTCCAATCCCATGACCGCCTCCATTCTGTTTTTCGTGCTGGCGATTGTTGCCATTGCCGCCGCACTCGGAATGCTCATCTCCCGGAACCCGGTCAACAGCGCCCTCTGGCTCATCCTGAACCTGTTCTGCGTAGCCGGCCTTTACCTGACCGTCAACGCCGAGTTCATTGCCGTCATACAGGTTCTCGTGTACGCCGGGGCCATCATGGTACTCTTCCTTTTCGTCATCATGCTCCTGAACCTGGCAGCCCTGCCGGACCTCAAGCGTATCGAGTGGCGACGGATCATTGCCTTCATGCTGGGCATGGGCTTGTTGGCCATGCTGATGTTTGTGGTTGCAAGCTCCCTGGACATGCTGCCCGATCCCGTATCCCTGGAGACGGCTGCCTCCACGGGCTCCGCTTCGGAGCTGGCCAAAGTGTTGTTCACACGTTACGCCATGCCCCTTGAGATCATCGGGATCTTGCTGCTGGCAGCCACGATCGGAGCCGTTGTCATTGCCAAACGCAAACCGGTCTGACAGGTCGCCTTCCCTTACGTGTCCTCTTCCTGAGTCCCCATGGAAATTACCCTCAACTGGTATCTGACCCTGAGCGCCCTGCTGTTTACGATGGGCGTGCTCGGTTTCCTTTTCCGCCGCAATGCCATTGTCATGCTGATGTGTGTGGAATTGATGCTTAACTCGGTCAACATTTCCCTCGTGGCGCTCAGCCAAGCGATGGGGGATACAGCGGGGCAGGTCCTCGTGTTTTTCGTCATGTCGGTTGCCGCTGCGGAGGCCGCTGTTGGCCTGGCGCTGGTCATTGCCATCTTCCGCAACAAGCTGACCATCGACGTCACGCAGATCAACCTGTTCAAGTACTAGCCACACCGGAAGGCGCCGGTGCAGGCGTCTTCCATTGAACCCCTGCCCGATGCAGCCTGAATTGCTGATCAAACTTGTCATCCTCCTGCCGCTTGTCGGCGCTGCCGTAAACGGCTTGGGGGGACTGTTCGTACCGGCGCTCCGTAAACAGGAAGGCCTCGTGGGGATGCTCGGCACTGCCATGGTGCTGATCCCCTTCCTGATCACCGTATCGCTATTCGTTGGATACGAGGGCGAAGCCATCATCTCGCACGCCTTCGCTTGGATGGAGGCCGGCGATCTGTCGGTTGACTTTGCCTACCGGCTTGATGAGCTCTCCCTGCTGATGACCATGATCATCACGGGCGTGGGCAGCCTCATCCATGTGTATTCGATGGGCTACATGCATGGAGATGATGGTTTCTGGCGCTTTTTCGCCTACCTGAACCTGTTCATCTTCGCCATGCTGAACCTGGTGCTCGGGGATAACCTCGTGGTCCTGTTCCTGGGCTGGGAAGGTGTCGGGCTGTGCTCCTACCTCTTGATCGGTTTCTGGTACACCGACCGCAACAACAGCAAGGCGGCGAATAAGGCCTTCATCATGAACCGGGTCGGGGACTTTGCCTTCCTCCTGGCCATGTTCATCATTTTCCGGGAGATCGGCGGACTGGACTTCAATACGATCCTGACCCAGGGACCAAGCATGGACAGTGGCATGACAACAGCTGCCGTTCTGCTGCTCTTCATCGGGGCTACCGGTAAAAGCGCCCAGATTCCACTTTTCACGTGGCTGCCAGATGCGATGGCGGGCCCCACGCCCGTCTCAGCGCTCATCCACGCAGCCACCATGGTCACCTCGGGCCTCTACCTGCTGGCCCGTCTCTCCCCGATTGTCTTGGCCGCGCCCGGTGTCATGACGGTCATAGCCATCGTGGGCGCCATCACTGCATTGGTGGCTGCAACGATTGCCATCACGCAGAACGACATCAAGAAAGTTCTGGCCTATTCCACGGTTTCGCAGCTGGGCTTCATGTTCATGGCGGCGGGTGTCGGGGCCTTTTTCGTGGCCATTTTCCATGTGATGACGCATGCCTTCTTCAAGGGCTGTCTCTTTCTGGGCTCGGGCTCGGTCATCCATGGCATGCACGAAGTCGAACACGAACTGGAGCATGACGGGCATGGACATGATGGACCATCGGACACCGCCTTTGATCCGCAGGACATGCGCACCATGGGCGGCTTGAAACAGTTCATGCCAGCCACGCGCATGACGTTCCTGATTTCAACCCTGGCCATTGCCGGTATTCCGCTGCTCTCCGGCTTCTTCTCCAAGGACGAGATCCTGTTCAAAGCCTTCCTGTTCGGATACAACGGGTATGCCGCAGGCTGGATTGTGTACGGCATCGGTCTCATCACGGCGCTGCTCACAGCCATCTACATGACGCGTGCCTACGTGCTGACCTTCGAGGGTGAACCACGCTGGCCGCGCGCCGACACCATTACGCCGCACGAATCCCCATGGCAGATGACGCTGCCCCTGTGGGTGCTGGCCGGTCTGTCCATCGTCGGAGGATACCTGGGACTGCCCGCAGTCATTGCCCACGGCGAACTGAACTGGATCCATCACTGGCTCTCCGATGGTGGTCCCGTGGCCGAGTTGGTCAAGCCCGAACACGTGTCGCTGACCGTCGAGTGGATCCTTATCGGGGTCGGTTCCCTGGTTGCCATCCTTGGCGTCTGGCTGGGCTGGACATGGTATGTGCGAAAAGGCCTCGAGCAGGATGACATCCTTGCTGAGCGTTTTGGTGGTCTCTACAAACTCTGGCAAGGCAAGTACTTCTTCGACGAGGCCTACAACAAGACGATCGTGCGCCCGCTCATCGGTGGTTCGTATCACGGTCTGGCCCCCTTCGACAAGTACGTGATTGACGGTCTCGTCAACTTCGCCGGGTTCTTCACCCGAGGTCTGAGCTTCACATTGCGTTATCTGCAGACCGGTCTGGTCCATTCGTACGCCGCAGCCATCGTCTTCGGCGTTGTCCTTCTCATCTGGTTGATGCTGTTCTGATTGGAGCCCCGGGCCCTGGCGGGCTCCCATCCCTTGATCCACCATGAATATTCCGTACCTCACATCGATCGTCATCTTCCTGCCCCTCCTGGGGGCAGCCTTGACGATGCTCTCGCGCAGCGAATCGGCCATCAAGTGGTCGGCCCTCGGTGTGACCTCCTTGACGTTCCTGCTCTCCATCGGTCTCTATCTGGGATTCGATCCGGCCGTATCCACGGCATCGGCACCACAGCTGGCTGACGTGTCCAGCAGCTGGTTTCCGGAGATGTTCGACGTCAAGTATTTCGTCGGCATTGACGGGCTGAACATCCTGCTGATCATGCTTACCACGCTGCTGGGCCCCATCGTGGTGCTCTCCTCGTGGACCTACATCGGCAAGGCGCACAAGCCGTACTACACTCTACTACTGGTTCTGCAGACCGGTGTCACGGGTGTCTTTGCAGCCCACGACATCTTCCTCTTCTACATTTTCTTCGAGCTGACCCTCATACCGATGTACTTCATCATCGGCATCTGGGGTGGTGAGAACCGGGTGTATGCAGCCGTCAAGTTCGTGCTCTACACGCTGGTAGGATCACTGCTCATGCTCGTGGCGCTCATTTACTTGGGGTACGCTGCCGGCGATGCGGTCAACGGCGGCGTATTCACAACAGACTGGTACAAGCTCGTCAGCTTCAACATGCCGCTCGAGATGCAGGGCTGGCTGTTCCTGCTGTTTGCATTGGCCTTCGCCATCAAGGTGCCACTGTTCCCGCTGCACACGTGGCTGCCCGATGCCCACGTGCAGGCGCCCACGGGCGGCTCCGTCATCCTGGCAGGCGTTCTGCTGAAAATGGGTACCTACGGCCTCGTCAAGTTTTGCCTGCCCTTCTTCCCGAATGCGGCACAGGAATACGCCATGCTGTTTGCCGTCCTGGCAGTGATCGGCATCATCTACGGCGCCCTGGTCTCCCGTGCCCAGAGCGATGCCAAGAAGCTCGTGGCCTACTCGTCGGTGTCCCACCTCGGTTTCGTTGTCCTGGGCATTTTTGCCTTCACAACGGAGGCCTTGCAAGGTGCCATGATCCAGATGATCAACCACGGTATCTCGACCGGCGCCCTCTTCCTGATCCTCGGAATGCTCTACGAGCGCCGTCATACCCGAGAAATGTCCGATTTCGGTGGTCTGGCCTCCTCAGTGCCCGTGCTGACCTTCTTCATGATCCTCTCGGTGCTGGCCTCTGCCGGCCTTCCGGGGTTGAACGGGTTCGTGGGCGAATTCCTGATCCTGATCGGCTCGTTCAAAAGTACCGTTCTGGACAGCCCACTACTGGTTGCCCTGGCCACTACGGGGGTCATCCTGGCCGCCGTATACCTCTTATATATGGTCTATCAGACGTTCTGGGGCGCACTGGAAAATGAGGAAAATGCGAACATGAAGGATCTGAACAGCCGCGAGTTGGGCCTGCTGATTCCTCTGGCAGCCCTCATGATCATTCTCGGGTTTGCACCAGCGCCTTTCCTGGCCAAGAGCGAGCCTGCTGTACAGGATCTGCTGCAGACTATCGAAACCAAGCGCATCGCAGCCGAGGAGATGGCGTCCATGTCGGAGGGCATGGCCCGCTGGACACTCGAGGCGAATGACGTGGCTTCGGCCCTTACCCCGAACGACTGACCCCGCTCCGATCCCGTCATGGTACAGGCGTCCTTTTCACATGACCTCGGCAGTAGTGCCCTTCGCTGGAAGGTACTACTGCTTAGCCTGATCCTCTCGATGGGATCACTGCATGCAACGGATGCTCGAGCGCAGGAGAGCCATGCTGACACGGAGCAGACGGCTCACTTTGATGAGGAGCTGGGTACCCATGCGGACCCAGCCCATCAGGACGCGGGAGACCATGCGGCCCCCGAACACGCAGAAGACGCGCACGCCGATGATCATGGCCCGATGCCGCCGGTGTGGCTTGTGCTCCCCTTCGCCCTCATCCTGCTCATGATTGCCACGGGACCGCTCTTTTTTGCGCATCACTGGCACCATCACTATCCGAAATACGCGGTCGGTCTGGGCGTCTTCGTGGCGGCCTATTACATCTTCGTCATGGACTCCATCATTCCGATGGAGCATGCCATAGCCGAGTACATTTCCTTCATTGCGCTGGTTGCTTCGCTGTTCATTGCCGCATCAGGCATTTTCGTCAGCATCAACGCCAAGGGTACGCCCAGGAACAACGTTATTCTGCTCTTCCTTGCGTCGGTCATCGCGAACTTCATCGCCACGACGGGATCTGCCATGCTGTTCATCCGCTCCTACATGCGGCTGAATACCGGCCGGTTGAAGGCCTACCACATCGTCTTCTTCATTTTCCTGGTGGCAAATGTTGGCGGCGCCCTGACCCCCATCGGGGATCCTCCCCTCTTCCTCGGCTTCCTTCGCGGCGTCCCCTTCTTTTGGACGCTGGCGCACGTATGGTACATCTGGCTGCCCGCCACAGCCATGATCCTGCTCATCTTCTACGTCATCGATTCGCGCAACAAGGACGAGAGTCCCGAGCCGACGCCGGGCGAGAAGACTGTCTCCCTCACAGGCGTGAAGAGTTTCGTTTGGGTGGCCATCATCATCGCTTCCGTGTTCATTGATCCGACCGTGTTTGACTGGGTACCGAACCTGAACGAGATGTGGCACGTGCCTTTCGGGATCCGAGAGGTCATCATGCTGACGGTGGCCTTCCTGGCCTATGTGACGGCCGACAAGGAGTCGATGGAAAAGAACGAATTCAACTTCGAGCCCATCCGGGAAGTCGGATGGCTGTTCCTCGGCATCTTCGCCACCATGCAGCCTGCCCTCCAACTCATCTCGAACTTCGCTTCCGAAAACGCCGACTCGCTCTCCGTCGGCACGTTCTACTGGGGCACGGGTGTCCTGTCGGGCATACTGGACAACGCACCCACGTATCTGAATTTCGTCGCGGCAGCCATGGGCAAGTTCGGTATGGACGTGAACAGTCCCGAAGCGGTAGCAACCTTTGCGAACGGATTGGAATCCGCCATCTTCCTGCAGGCCATTTCGGTGGCTGCCGTGTTCTTTGGAGCCATGTCCTACATCGGTAACGCACCGAACTTCATGGTCAAAGCCATCGCTGAGGCCAATGGTGTCGAGACGCCTTCCTTCATGGCCTATATCGTCAAGTACTCGATCCCGATTCTGCTGCCCGTTTACGCCGTCATTTACATCATCTTCTACAGCGGCTGGGTGATGTAGTCATGAGTACCCTCAGCAGAGCACCCTTGAATGAAGCAGCCCTGGAATCCGCGCTCGCATCGCTGGATGGTTGGTCCTTCGATGAGGACGCCATCCATCGTACGTTCGTGTTTTCCAGTTTTCGGGAAGCCATGAGCTTCTTGACCCGCATCGCTTTTGAAGCCGAGGACATGGACCATCACCCAGCGCTCTACAACGTCTACAACCGGGTCCGCGTGTCGCTCAACACGCACGATGCCGGCAACAAGGTGACAGAGCTGGATACCGAACTGGCCCGTCGCATCAATCATCTTTCCTGGATCTGACTGAACACATGGACCTTTCTCAAGCCTATTCCATGATGTGGACCGACCTGGGTGCCACACTCTCCTTGGTCGTGGTGGCCCTTGCCGGGCTGATCCTGGTTGTCTTCGATGCATTCAAGCCGCGTCATGCGGCAACGCCGTGGATTGCCGGGCTGGCCTTGACCATCGGTTTCGTCATTGAAATGATGCATATCGGCTCTCCCGAGGGGTTGGCCTGGTATGACATGGTTCGTACGGGCGGCTCAGCTGCCTTTGTCAACGCACTGGTGCTGGGCAGTGGCGCCTTGTCCGTGGTGCTTTGCGTGCCGTACCTCGAGCGCATCAAGCATAACATCGGTGAAGTCTATGCCATGATCCTGTTTGCCACCGTTGGCATGTTGGTGCTGGGATCGGCCAACAACCTGATTACCGTGTTCGTGGGCCTGGAGACGATGTCCATCTGTCTCTATATCCTGACGGGGTTTGTCCGCTCGGAATCCGGGTCAACAGAAAGCGCGCTCAAGTACTTCTTACTGGGCGCCTTTTCGACCGGCTTTTTCCTCTACGGCATCACATTGATCTACGGCGCCACGGGCTCCATGGAGTTCGGGGCCATACGGGCTGCAGCAGACGCCTCGGCCGGCTTCATGTTCTGGGGGGGCGTCTCCCTCCTGCTGGTGGGCTTCCTTTTCAAGGTCAGCGCAGCACCGTTCCACATGTGGACACCGGATGTGTATCAGGGTGCGCCGACAACCCTGACCGGCTACATGTCCACGGCCTCCAAAGCCGCTGCCTTTGCGGCGCTTGTGGTCGTACTCTGGAAGGCGCTGCCAGCCGAGCGTTGGGCCGATGTCATGGCCGTATTTGCGGTCATAACAATGATCCTCGGTAATGTGATTGCGCTATCGCAGCAGAACATCAAGCGTATGCTGGCCTACTCCTCCATTGCCCATGCGGGGTATGTGCTTGTGGGCCTGGCCGCCGGGACACAGGCTGGCTACTCTGGCGCCCTGTTCTACCTGATGGTCTACACGATCATGAATATTGGCGCGTTCGGCGTTCTTGCACTCCTGGAATGGGATGGCAAGGAAGGCAGTGAGCAGACGCTGGAGTCACTGGCAGGGATTGGCTATCGCAAGCCGTTTCTGGCCTGGTCCATGGCCGTTTTCATGTTCAGCCTGTCGGGCTTCCCGCCGCTGGCTGGCTTCCTCGGGAAATGGGCGGTCTTTGCACCAGCCGTGGAGGCCGATCTGGTCTGGCTGGCCATCATTGGTGTCCTGACGAGTGCTGTTTCCGCCTACTATTACCTGCGCGTACTGGTGGTCTTCTTCATGAAGAGCGCCGATGATGCTTCGCCTGCCGCGTCCATGACTTTCGACGTACCCCGCTCTTCGGCCTTCGTCATTGCTGCATGCGTCGTGCTCCTGCTGCTCTTCGGTGTAACGACGTTTGCCTTGGATGTCACACAAGGTTTCTTCGGACCCGCATCGATGGCCACCTTGCCGTAATGGGTCCATCCCGTTCCTGTTCACAGACACTGCTGACCTACTGATTCATGGCACATACGCTTCCAGATCTTCCCTACGCCCACGACGCGCTCGAGCCCAACATTGACGCACGCACCATGGAAATCCACCATGGCAAGCACCATGCGGGATACGTTGCCAAATTGAACGCTGCCCTTGAAGGTCATGACGACCTGGCAAGCAAACCGGTCGAAGAACTCCTGCGTGGCTTTGACGCCCTTCCGGAATCCGTCAAAGGTGGTGTGCGCAACAATGGCGGCGGTCATGCCAACCACAGCCTCTTCTGGACCGTCATGTCGCCCAACGGTGGGGGTGCGCCAACCGGAGATCTGGCTGCTGCAATCGACCATACCTTCGGATCATTCGACGTGTTCAAAAGTGAGTTTTCCGCTGCTGCCGGTACGCGTTTCGGCTCCGGCTGGGCGTGGCTTGTTGTCAAGGGCGATGGCTCCCTGGCGGTCTATTCGACAGCCAACCAGGACAGCCCCCTGATGCAGGGTGACACGCCCATCCTGGGTCTTGACGTGTGGGAGCATGCCTACTACCTGCACTATCAGAACCGCCGTCCCGATTACGTCTCCCACTTCTGGAACGTCATCAGCTGGGATGCCGTCGCGGCCAACTACGCGGCAGCGAAGTAGCAGAACCATTGCATTCCGGATGAGGCACTGTCCCATCTGAGCAAACGGCGGGGCGCATGGGAATCCATGCGCCCCGCCGTTCCTGTTTCGTACCTTCGTCACGCCCAACCGACCAGAACCGACTCCCGAACTCATGCTTCCCCCTCTCCACATTCCGGATACGGTCCGGTTTCGAGCCACTCAGCTGGCCGATGCCCTGAGGACCGACTGGAGGGGAATCCTCTCCGATGAGGAAATGGATCGTAGGCGGGCTATGAACAACGAGGAGCGCCGTAAGAGTTTTACGGCAGGGCGCGTTGTACTCCGGAGCTTGCTGGCCGACGAACTGGGCTTGGCCCCGTCGCACGTGCCGTTGATCGTCCAGGAGAGCGGTCGCCTGGCGTGTGAGGATCATGACCTGCATCTCTCCCTTGCTCACTCCGGCCAACTGGCCATAGCCGCGATCAGCCATCACAACATCGGTTGCGATCTGGAGGTCATCCGTCACAAGCCCTCCTCCCTCCTGGATTACATTTTGGCTGACGAGGAGCGGGAGCACGTACATGGTCTACCCTTGGATACCGATCAATCCCTTTTCCTCTGCTGGACGGTCAAGGAGTCGGTACTAAAGGCGACGGGCACCGGGCTGCGCCGCTCTCCGCGATCCGTGCGAGCACGCTTTGACCTGAACCGCTCCTTGGCCCACGTCCAAGATTCCGTCGATGCGGAATGGGAGGTTCATTTCGCCCTTTCCAGCCAGTATGCGGCCGCCCTGGCTGTCCAGCCCGGGTAGATTCCATGTGCGCTGTTCTTGCACTCCCGTCCGTTGCCTGACAGGATACTTAACGCTGTTATTTTTGCTCTCCATGATGTACCCTGCCCACTGCAAACGGCTATCCTTCCCGACCTGCTCTCAAGCGGTCTCCAGCCTGTTCATCTGACCCGTCTGTTGATGCCCACCGTCCAACCACGTACCTCCGTGACATCCCCGACCACTGAAACACAGTCCGCTTGGCACACTCCTGTGTATCCCATCCGCTTCGTTACCGCAGCCAGCTTGTTTGATGGTCATGATGCTGCCATCCACATCATGCGGCGGGTACTGCAGTCGGCCGGTGCCGAGGTCATCCACCTCGGGCATAACCGCTCCGTGGGCGACATCGTGGACACGGCCATCCAGGAGGATGTCCAGGGTATTGCCATCTCCTCATACCAAGGAGGGCACATGGAGTACTTCACCTACATGATTGACCTGCTCAGGAAACGGGGAGCACAGCACATTCGTGTCTATGGCGGTGGAGGTGGTGTGATCGTGCCTGAGGAAATCGAGGCATTGCATGCCTATGGGGTAGCGCGCATCTTCTCGCCAGAGGACGGCCTGAAGCTGGGTCTGCGCGGCATGATAGATCTGATGATGCGGGAATGCGATTTCGATGTCGCCGATCTCGATCTGCCGAGCAGCGCTGAGAACGTGCAACTGGTGGCACGCAGTATCAGTCGGGTCGAGACGGGGCGCGCAGCAGACGAGAGCCCGTCGAATAATGATGCCAGCATTCCAGTCATCGGCATCACGGGAACCGGCGGTGCAGGCAAGTCCACACTGACGGACGAATTGGTCCGGCGCTTCGTCACGGACTTTCACGATCTGGACATTGCCGTCCTGTCGGTGGATCCCACGAGGCGTTCAACCGGCGGCGCCCTGCTTGGTGACAGGATCCGGATGAACAGCATCTATGACGAAGCCGGGAAGCGGGTCTACATGCGATCCCTGGCCACACGGCAAGCACACCGTGCTACAAGCCAGGCACTGCGCAATGCCATTCAGGTGTGCAAGGCCGCAGGATACGATCTCATCATCCTGGAAACTGCGGGTATTGGCCAGAGCGACACCGAGGTTGTCGACATGACCGACATCACCCTCTACGTGATGACGCAGGAGTTCGGTGCGCCCACGCAGCTTGAGAAAATCGGCATGCTGGACGCGGCCGATTTCGTGGCCCTCAACAAATTCGAAAAGCGGGGCAGCGAAGATGCCCTTCGGGATGTGCGCAAGACCATGCAGCGCAACCGAGGCGCCTTCGACACGGCGCCCGAGCTTATGCCCGTCTACCCGACCATGGCATCGCACTTCAACGACCAGGGTGTTTCCAATCTGTACCTGGCCTTGCTCGAAGCGCTGAACACCCGATTCGCATTTAGCCGGACCTCCTCGACGTACGCACCCCAACCCGTCGCCGATTTCAAATCGGATGGCCAAGCGCTCATTCCACCCAAACGGCAGCGCTACCTGGGGGATATTGCGGACGCTTGTCGGGATTACCGCAGCCACGCCGAAGAACAGATCCGCTTTGCCCGCAAGTGGGGCGAGGCCGCCGGAGCCCTTCGACAGGTAGCCGAGTGGGATCCCCACGACCGCGAACACCTGGAGGATCGCCTCACGAAAATGGCCGCCCGCTGGTGGGACAGGTTGGATCATCGCTCCCGGATCATCCTTGAAGGCTGGGACGACCTGGCCGCGCAGTATCGCTCTGACGAGTTCACCTACGCGGTCCGCGGACGTGACTTCACCGTGCCGCTGTACACCGAGTCTCTTGCCGGCCTGAAGATCCCCAAGATTGCCCTGCCGCGAACGGAAGATCCCGGCGAGCGCCTTCGCTATGCGCTCCTGGAGAACCTTCCCGGCTTCTTTCCCTACACGGCGGGCGTCTTTCCGTTCAAGCGCACCGGCGAGGATCCGACGCGCATGTTTGCGGGCGAAGGCAGCCCCGAACGAACGAATCGCCGCTTCCATCTTGTTTCCGATGGGATGCCCGGCAAGCGGCTTTCCACCGCCTTCGACTCGGTGACCCTCTATGGCTTCGACCCCCACGAGCGGCCGGACATCTACGGCAAGGTGGGTAATGCCGGCGTGTCCATCTGCACGCTCGACGATATGAAAAAGCTGTATTCCGGCTTTGACCTGTGCGATCCGTCCACCTCGGTCTCCATGACCATCAATGGGCCCGCGCCGATGCTGCTGGCCATGTTCCTGAACACGGCCGTCGATCAGCAAATCGAGAAACACTTCCGCTCCGAGGGGACGTGGGACGATGTTGCGGCGAACATCCAGGCCAAACTGGGCCCGGATACGCCGATTTACTCACCGACCGGACCCATGGGACCGGAAGGGGATCTTCCCAAGACCCACGACGGCATGGGGCTGGGCCTGCTCGGCACGTACGGAGCCCAGCTTGTGGAATGGGGACTGCTCGATCACAGCACGTACCGCTCGATCCGGGAAGCCACGCTCAAGACCGTGCGCGGCACGGTCCAGGCCGACATCTTGAAGGAAGATCAGGCCCAGAACACCTGTATCTTCTCGACCGAGTTCGCCCTGGGTATGATGGGCGATGTGCAGCAGTACTTCATCGACCACGGTGTGCGCAATTTCTATTCGGTGTCCATCTCCGGATACCACATTGCCGAGGCCGGAGCCAACCCGATCAGCCAGCTGGCCTTCACGCTCTCCAACGGATTCACATTCGTCGAGTACTACTTGGCCCGGGGCATGCACATCGATGATTTCGCTCCCAACCTGTCCTTCTTCTTCTCGAACGGCATGGATCCGGAATACTCGGTCATCGGCCGGGTGGCGCGACGCATCTGGTCCGTGGCCATGAAAAACCGCTATGGTGGCAACGAGCGGAGCCAGAAGCTCAAGTACCACATCCAGACCTCGGGCCGCAGCCTGCACGCGCAGGAAATCCAGTTCAACGATATCCGGACCACGTTGCAGGCGCTCATGGCCATCTATGATAACTGCAACTCCCTGCACACCAATGCCTACGACGAGGCCATCACGACGCCAACCGAGGAAAGCGTGCGCCGGGCCATTGCCATTCAGCTGATCATCAACCGCGAACTCGGGCTGGCTACAAACGAAAACCCGCTGCAGGGCGCTTACATCATCGACGAGCTGACCGACCTGGTCGAGGAAGCCGTCTTGATGGAATTCGAGCGCCTCAACGACCGCGGCGGGGTACTCGGCGCCATGGAGACCATGTACCAGCGCTCCAAGATCCAGGAGGAAAGCCTGTATTACGAAGGCAAGAAGCACACGGGCGAACTCCCTGTGATCGGGGTCAACACGTTCCGGAGTGAATCCGAGGAGGCCGGCGAGCAGGCGCCCGTAGCTCTCATGCGCTCAACCACCGAGGAAAAAGATCGCCAGATAGCCAATCTACGTGCCTTCCAGGGCCGTAATCCAGACAAGGGTGCCGCAGCAATGGCCCATCTGCAAGAGGTCGCCCGCAGCGGAGAGAACACGTTCGATGCCCTGATGGACGCCGTCCCGGTCTGCTCGCTGGGTCAGATTACCCATGCTCTTTTCGAGGTAGGCGGTCAGTACCGACGCAACATGTAGCCTCCCGGAGCATGCGCTTTTGCCGGAGTGTCACCTTTCGGTCCAAGTCACGTACTGAATCGCAACAATCACCACACCCTGTGTGCTGCCATGCGAATACTCATCACCCTGTTCATCTCTGGCGTACTGTTCGTCAGCTTATCCGGCTGCAATGAGGCACGAGAGCCCCTGGAAGAGAGGAGAACCGTCGAAGAGGAAGTCGAGCGGACCATTGAACGCGGCGCCGAACGGGCGGAGCGGGAGGTCGAGCGGGTGCGCAAGCGGATCGAACGTACGGTGGAGGAGAAAAAACTGACGGAGGAGGATGTTGAGGATATCCGGCGCGACATCAAGGAGGGTCTCTCTACCGGTCTGAGCAGAGTCGGACGGCTTCTTGATGAGATCGGCACGCGTATCGAGGAGAACGCGGATGTCGAGGTCATAGACTTCGCCGTACTGGACGATTTCCTGCCCTCCTCCCTCCTGGGAATGGATCGCGTGGAGTGGAGCAAAGAAGAAAAAAGCGCTCTGGGCATGCGTTTTTCCAAGTTGGAGGCGCGCTACGAGGCGCCCTCAGGCACCATGGAAATAGCCGTTGTTGATCTTGGAACCATGAAAGGCCTGGCCGGCATGGGCTTCGACCTCATCGACCGGAACATGGACCAGAGCGATCACGAGCACCTGCGACACGCCTGGGAATACAAGGGATGGCCCGGATATGTGTCCGTCGATGCCGGCGAGAAGAAGACCGAGGTTCAAGGCGTTCTCATCGTGGACAAGCGCATTGTGATCGCAGCCAGCATCGAAGGAGAGGAGCTTACGCGGGAAGTCCTTGTAGACCTTTTGGACGTACTCGAGATTCAGCGTCTGGAGAAACTGCTCGGCTGAGCAGACCCCATCCTCCAAGGATCCCCGTGCGGGCTGCCTCGTTGCAACGGCACACGTCTCATGAACCCGCCCCGCGCGTGCGACCTCTCCGCCTCTTCGTTTTCAGCGCCTTGCTGCTTGCGCTTTCTCTGTCCGTGACGGCTCAGCCTGTGCCGCCCAAGACCGAGGCGCACCGCTCGGCGGGAAAAGCATTCGGTCTGTCCCTCCTGCTGCCAGGCCTCGGACATCGGTATGTCCATCAGAACCAGTGGTCTGGGTGGGCAAAGACGTATGCCGCTGCCGATGGTGCACTCTGGCTGTCCCTGATCGGAGGTGAATGGCGCAGGGACCATTTGGTCCAGTCCTACACAACCCTGGCGCGCGGATCTGCCATGGCATCCGTGGCGGGAAAAGATCGAACCTTTTTCCTGACCCTGGCCTCATTCGAAAGCTCCGACGTGTATCTCGAGACGATGCTTCGCAACCGGGCGTGGGACCGGATCGATTATGTGGATGATCCCGACTTCCAGTGGGAATGGCAGTCCGATGCGGCTTTCAACCGGTATCGGGATCTGCGCGATGATGCCGAATCCCTGCGCCGACGGCGATCCATCCTGATCGCATCGCTGGTGGCCAACCGGCTGATTTCGGGCGCGATCGCGGCGCGAAGCGCCGGACGATCGCGCCGAACCCAGGTTACGGCCAGCCTCTCCCCGCCCATCGACGCGGCACCGGTGCTCAGCCTGAACGTGCGTTTCTGAATCTCCTCCCCTGCGGCCTCCTGCGGCCATGAACCTCTTCGCGGGGGATTCGCAATGCTTTCTTGACTCGCGCTCGCAGACCGGGGTATATTTTCCGCTCTGATCGGGGTGCCCCGCACCGCGTAATGGGTCCGTAGCTCAGTTGGTTAGAGCGCTACGTTGACATCGTAGAGGTCGGTAGTTCGAATCTACTCGGACCCACTGGTTATCCAGAAAACCCCAAGCAAGCCATCGCGCTGCTTGGGGTTTTTTTATGGGGTAAACCGGTACGAAGAGCTACCTGAAAAATGGCTGGCCATCGACAAGCGGCGATTGCATGCGACAAGCGCACGCGCCCATACGCTGTCAGTTGGGACCGCCCTCGGGCAGTAGGATGAGGTCATCAATATCGACCTCTGCCTTGTCCCCGGTATC
>Ga0075480_10000340_pt1:5000-27011 | contig 27011 bp, 23 predicted proteins | sample DEB08_DNA_7_FD_81590 | JGI IMG/M metagenome (GOLD analysis project Ga0075480, IMG submission 81590) | Aqueous microbial communities from the Delaware River and Bay under freshwater to marine salinity gradient to study organic matter... | ecosystem: Environmental > Aquatic > Marine >... | reverse complement strand
CTGGTTGGCGGCGCAACAGACACCGAATCGGATGATGCACTACCACAAACATTGACCCTGGCGCAGAATTACCCGAACCCGTTCAATCCAAATACGACTATCAGCTTCCATCTGTCGGGCACCACGGATGTTCAATTGAAGGTCTTCGACCTGCTTGGACGCCGCGTGGCCACACTGGTCGATGGCATGCTTCCCCCGGGAGCGCATGAAGTGGATTTCAACGCCTCAAACCTGACCTCCGGCATTTACCTGTACACGATTACTGCCGGTTCCCAGCGCATGTCGCGAACGATGACCCTGCTCAAGTAATTACTCCAGGATGGGCACCAGTTCATCCACCTTCAGTCGGGTGAAAGGTCGACCATTCCATTCGCCCAGCCGGAGGATGCCGGTAACACGAGCCCGAGCAGGGGTCATGAGGGCCGCGCGCTGGTCACGGGTCAGGTCCAGCACATACCAGTTGTTTTCCTGGGTAATAAGTACGACTTCCGTGAATGGCTCGTTGCCCCGGACGGTGATGTCTCCGGTCACCGTAATCACGTCAGATGCCGGCAGCACAGCGCCGACGGAGCATCCTGCCAGCATCATAACCAGCACAACGAGGCACAGGAAACGGGGGCCGTGAGGATGGAGAGGTCGGCGGAAGAAACCCGTCATGGCATCTGAAGGTTAGGAATAACCGTTATCCTGAAACTGAGGGCCCGCAGGCCACGAGGCAGTACCAATCCATGAAAACCCGCGAAAAGACCGTTTTTGCAGCCGCGTTGAGCGCTTTCACGCTGTGTCTCTCGGCCTTGGCTGGTCCTGCTGTTGCCCATGGGAATGTAGACCCGGCCGGGCAGGATGTCCACACGCCACCGCCGGGATTCGACCTGCCCGCTTCCGGACACGTACATGGGCCTGATACGCCGTGGTGTGGAACGGACATGTCCAGCCCGCAGACCATGAAGATCATCGAGCAGGTACGTCAGGATCGCAAGGCAGGGCGCTATCCAATCTCCCGCAAGGGTCGCCTTGACCCTGAGATTGGCGACAGGCAGACGTTCAACGTCAGCGAGACCGGCGTGGCTTCCTACGAATTCGAGCTGATAGACAAGACCTCCCTGTATCATCTGTGGGTTGAAGTCGGCGAACTGGCCAATGGGAATGTAGATCAGGGCAAGGCGAACCAACTCCGATCATCTGTCCTTGAGAGCACCCCGACCCGCTCCATCAATCCAAGCAAGGGGACCTTTGCCAACAATCATGATATTTTCGGCCTACCGCCGGACGTCGATGGCGATGGCATCGTGGATATCCTCATGTATGACATCGGCCAAGGCAGTGGATCCACGCTGGGATATTTTTGGCCCGCTGACCAACTGGTTGATTCCAGTTCAGGCAACGGTCGGGATATCCTCTATCTGGATTCGAACGAGGGGACGCGGAATTTCTCCACGCTGGCCGTGATTGCCGCGCACGAATATGCCCACCTGATCCACTTTGCCTACGGCTCGGATCAGACCTTCATCTCGGAGGGTCTTGCCGAATACGCCATGGTCATGAATGGCTTCTACTGGCGCGGTGTCAGCTTCGCATCGAGTGTGACGGAGGTGTCCCTCCCCCTGTTCACCTGGCGAAGCGATCAGGGCTCGGTTGGCGCTCGGGGATATGAGCGCGGGGGCTTGTTTTTCACCTATATCGGTGAGCAGATGGGGCCCGAGACGGTCGGGAAAATGATGCGCATGGAGAAGAAGGGGGCCACAGGAATCGACTCCATCCTGGCACTCGACGGGTCCTCCCTGCTCGAGGTGATTCTTGATTACCACACGGCAAATCGTGTCAATGATCGAAGTATCGACCCCCGATTCGGGTACCGTGAACCCGAGCGTTCCTTCCATCGGACACCCCTCATGTCACCCCCTGTGAACGGAGAGGTCCAGTCCTCGAGCGGCGAAGGTGGATACACCCTGCAGTTTGACGAAAAGATCAATGGTGGATCAGTACACTATTTCCAGCTTACCCGCGCTGCCGATGTGTCCGTGACCTACGACACGCCCGATCCAACCGGTCTCTTCTATGACCTGAAGGTGCTGCGGCACCGAGCGCGAGCCCTGCTGGAAGAAGCCGATGGAACCGTGCGTTGGGTGGACCTGGATCCCTCCAAGAACACCGTCGTCCTCGAAGGAGCCTATGACACGGTCACCTTCATTTTTGCCCATGGAGATCCGCAGATCCCGGGCGCAGAACGCAGTACCATGTTTGCCTCGTGGACACCGCTTTCCATGGCCACGAGTGTGGATGAGGCCCGAACGCTTCCAAGGGGACTGGCTCTCGAGTCGGTCTATCCCAACCCGTTCCAGGATCACGCTTCAGCCTCCATTCGACTGGATCGGGCGGCACCCGTGCAACTGGTCCTTATCGATATGGTGGGACGGGAGCGCCTTCGCCGGGACCTCGGGACCTTGAATGGCGGAATCCACACAGTCGACTTCGATGCCCGGGGACTGGAGGCAGGTGCCTACCTGATGCGGATATCTACGGGAGACGGTACGGATTCCCGCCTGATCACCATCGCCCGATAACAGGGCAGTGATCAGTCGTCGCGGCTGATGCGGTAAATCCGGTTACCCGCATCATCTGACACCAGCAGACTGCCGTCGGGCAGGTATTCCAGATCTACTGGACGTCCCCAGGCCTCTTCGCCCTGCAGCCAACCCTCGGCGAATGGCTCGTAGGAAAGGGCCTGTCCCGCGGCGTCCAGGGATACCATCGTCACCCGATAGCCAATCTTCTCACTGCGGTTCCAGGATCCGTGTTCGGCAATCAAGATGCGGTCCGTGCGGGTCTGGCCGTTTTCCTGCATGAATTCGAGCCCGAGCGGCGCCACGTGGGGGCCCAGTTCCTGGATCGGTGCCGTGACGTTGAATGGTGACGCACCTTCACCGAACTCCGGGTCCAGGATGTCCGTGCCATGGACATGAGGAAACCCGAAGTCCATACCCGCCGCGGGAGCATGATTCAGTTCGCATGGCGGAATGTCATCCCCCATGTTGTCACGTCCATTATCCGTGAACCACATCTCCCCTGTTTCGGGATGCCAGGTGAAACCAACGGTGTTGCGGACACCTGTGGCGAAGATCTCCCGATCCGAGCCGTCAGCGTTCATACGATGAATGGCGGCATAGGGCTCGCCACGGTCACACACATTGCAGGGGGCACCTACGGGGACATAAAGCTTATCGTCGGGCCCGAAGGCAATGTATTTCCAGCCATGGTGCCGATCCGAAGGGAAATCATCCACGACGACAACTGGCTCAGGCGGATTGGCCAGCCGGTTCTCGATATCGTCATAACGAAGGATGCGACTGACTTCGGCCACGAAAAGGGATCCGTCCCGGTAGGCTACACCGTTGGGCATCTGTAATCCTTCGGCAACCACATGACGCTCATCGGCCACTCCGTCTCCGTCGGCGTCCCGCAGGGCATACACGTTCCCAGCCCGGCGCGTACCCACAAACAGGGTGCCAGACGGTGAGAGGTCCATGGATCGGGCGTTTTCAACGCTGTCGGCGAACACCGAAATCGAGTACCCTTCGGGCAGACGGATCTGCTCAATCTGTACTTCGGGTGCCGGACCTGGTTCAGGCAGGCATCCGATCAGACCGGAAGCCATGACAAGGAGGGCAACTCCGTACCCTGCGCGGGTCAACAAACGCCTGATCGGTATCACTGAGTCAACCATCCTGTATATCCCCTCGTCAAGACCCTGTCGGAAAAGCGCCCCGTATCACCATGGCCGTATCCATGGCCTGATCTTCGTTGTATGCGCTTGTCAGGGATTTATGATTGAAAATGTCCACGATGGCCCCGATCAGGCAAAAACCAGCCGTGAAGAAGTAGATGATCCCCATACCAATCTGCCCGAGATAAAAGCGATTCATGCCGGCAAAGCCGACAAAAGCCAGCAGGGTAGTCAAGAGAACGACTGATTCATCTTTGCGCCGCTCCCTGTAAACCCGGGCAAATTGCAGCGCCTGCTCCTCAGACATGTCTGTCATGAGCTTGGCGACAACCAGTTGCTCATCTCCCTGCAACTCGGGCATGTACGTGATGACTTTTGACATGGGCTTTTATGGGCAGCATTATGAGGGCGTGTAACGCACGCACCGTAACGCGCTACTTATCCGGGCCAGCAGCACGATCATGACAACAGGAGAAAGCCAGTGGGTCTCAAGGGCCAAGGCCCACTCTCCACGGGCAAGATAGCCCATGGCATGTCCGAGACCACACCCGGGGCAGCTGGCAAAACCAATCCACTTGAAAACACACAGATCGATTACCGAAGGCTGTGCAGGGTCCGGAAGGGCGACACCTACCAACCCGGCGCACCAGATAATCGCCTCGACCAACGCATGCCTGACACCGCGGTTCATGGCCGTGAATCGTCCCATTACGCGGGATGGATATCCGAAAACATGGGAAACGAGCGTAGGCATGCAGGCAAGCGACGGGGTTCTGATAACCGATTCCGTGTACTATCTTGGATGGGAGGCGAGACCGTTACGAGCATAGGGGACATGCAAGACCCCTGCCTTGAAGGCCCCTGTGCCATGGTACGGAATTGACGATTGCGGGATTCGCCACCCGCTCATTCAGCACGAGATCATCATGCCTTACGTCGTAACAGAATCCTGCATCAACTGCAAGCACACGGATTGCGTTGAAGTATGTCCAGTGGACTGCTTCTACGAGGGACCCAATTTTTTGGTCATCCATCCAGATGAGTGCATCGACTGCAACGCGTGCGTACCGGTCTGCCCGGTAGAGGCTATCTATGCTGATGATGAGCTGCCAGAGGAGCTGGCACACTATGCCGAATGGAACACGTATCTGGCCAATCAATGGCAGCAGTTGGGATACAACATCACCGAGAAGAAGGACCCCCTGCCGGATGCAGAATCGTGGGCATCGAAAGAGAAAACGGAGCAGGACATCCTGACCTGGGAGACGGACGAGTAATTCCCCTTTCCTGAGGCCCTTGCTTCCTGGTCATACGGATTGAAGATGCAGCGGGCGGGGCGCCACTTGGCGCCCCGCCCGCTGTTTTTCGTCAATCCCTGCTACGAAGCGGAACCGATCTCCTCAGCGTCCTGCCCGCACGACGGTCGTCGTCGCCTGCCTTGCTCCTGAGCGCAAACGCACGAAGTAAACACCGGCCGGTAACCCACCGGCATCCCACGTGACTGCGTTCGATCCAGCCTCATGGTATCCATCGACCAATGTGGACACCCTGCGACCGAGACCGTCAAAAACCTCAAGGAGGACAGGGCCAGCCTCTGGAAGGGACCATGTCAGGCGCGTGAGATCATCGAAAGGGTTCGGAAAGGCGCCGTCCAACTCGAAGGCGGAGACCCGCTCGAACGCTGGATCCCCGGTTTGCGCCTGGAAGCGGGCCGAATACAGGCGCCAGTACTGGTTGCTTGCTCCTCCCCCCTCGGAAGTCGCCAGAAAACGTACCTGCACTTGCTGGCCGGCCCATGAGGACAGATCGAAAACGGACTCTGTCCGCATGCCTGCGCTGATGAACGCCGAGCGGTCATTGAGTGGATTATCGGGATCCAGTCGGGACGTACCCGGATACCCCTCCTCCGGCACCAAGTCTTGCCATGTCGCCCCATTGTCCGCGGATACCTCTACCAGCCCGGCTGAACCGGTCCCGAACATGGGTTCGTGATCGAGTACAAGAAAGAGCGCCGCAGCATTGTTCTCCGTATCCCTGGGATTGAGGACCAATCCTGAGAGTAGCGTCGAGGGTTGGGAACGAAAGATCCATCCCTCGCCCAACGCTTCCCACGTCCCATTCGCCCATACCGATGTCAACGCCTCATGGCTGCCAAACAGGCGAAAGACCAACGTAATCGGACCTACAGACTCTTCTCTACCCCCCACGTCGGAGACACGCATGGATACCATCAGCTCATCCCCGGCCTGTGGCGAAATCAAAGACTCCGTAGAGGCCGAAAAACGGGTCAGATCATCGGGCGACTGTGTCATTCGGAGGGAGCCTTCGTTGCGGACCGACCCTGATGAAAGCGTCCAGTCGAGCCAAGCATTCTGTATTCCCAGGTCGTCCCGGGCCACCAGATCGACCGTCGGCAGAGCCGCCTGCGTCGAAAACACCTGGAGTGCCGGAGGCAGATCAGTAACCACGGGTACGCCCTGATCCACATCCTCCAAGGACCCTACGCGGACATCTTCAATCATCCATCCTGCAAAGCGATCTGCCTGCGCCGTGTTACCCTGGTTGGTGACAAACACGAAACGCACCTCAACGCCATTCTCCTGCGGAAGGGCAGCACTCACACGGCGCCATCCGTGACTGAAACCACCGTAGGCCGGATTGCCGGCCAGTGGGTTCCCTCCTGTGGTTGAAAGCAGACCGTTATATCCACCCGCGGGCTGCAGAATCACCCACTCCGGATTCTCGTCCGTTCGCACCTGCAAAAAACCACCGTCCAGTAGTGTACCATCTGTTCCAGCAGGATCGGGACGTCCTTCCGCCTCGGTATCGACATAATGCCAGAAACGCAGGTGCACTGGTTCGATACGCGCCAGATTCATTTCCGGCAGTCTCAAAAAGGATACCGAAGGATCGGAGGTGTAGGCCGCCGAGGCACCGGTCATGGCTACAGCGCCGCCTCCTGGGGAGACCCGCGTGCCATAGGTCAGCTCCGCGATCTGCCACTGCCCACCGGCGCTGAGACCCTCAGTAGGCGCATCGAATCCATATTCCCTGAGCAGCGGTCCAGCGGTCACGCCGAAGGTAAAGGCCCCCTGCGCAGGAAGGCGGGTGGCATTTTTCCTGGCGGAGACATCTACCGCCTCGAGTGCATACCGCACCGTGGAGCCGTTTTCAATCATTGCCAATGGGATGGACAAAACCTCATCGAAGGCACCACCAGATTCAGAAACGATCTGTGAACCGGACGACTCGAGCACCCCGTCAGGTGAGATGACCTCCCAGTCAACACGAACGGAGGCAATACCGAAGTCATCCTGCGCGCTGCCCGTGATGCGAACAGGCCATGACAGGAAAGTTGCCTCTTGGATCGCGTCGTGGACTACGGTTGGAGACGTATCATCTTCACCGATCAGGAAGGAGTGGACCTCTGCAGGTGCAGCGGACGGGTCCAGCGTCACATTATTGATCTGGTCCCGAGCAGACAAGTAATAAAAGACGGTGTCCGCAGTGGACGGCAGGTCCAGCAGCCCACGATAAACGTCGCCGCCGACCGGAACCATGGGCACAATCTGCGCTGCCGCGGAAGACGTGTACCACGTTACTTCCACACTCTGAATGGGAGCCGAAATACCCCGAACGACGGCTTCTACCGGAATCGAAACACCCCCCTCCTCGGTACTCGGAAGCACCTCATGCTCCACCGTCGGTCCGTATTGCGAAGCATTCACAAGGCCCCGGTTAGAAAAGATCTCAATGAGCCGGCCCGCGTGGGCGCCATCGTAATAGTCAAAATCGGCTTGAATGACCGCCTGGGCAGCGTCGGCAAACGTGACCGGGGATTGCAGGTAATAGTGGGAAAGCAGCACCAGGTGATCCGTAATACCTCGCCCGAAGTCGTCCCATACCTCCATCAGGGTCGTGGCCCACATCCTGCCATCCTCGTGCACACTGCATCCGGCGCCGCTCGTGGATGCTACACAGATATCCTGCGGGTACACTCCCTCGTGATCCAGATACCGCCCATTCCAGATCTGTCCTTCGCCGCTGTCCCACAGGAATACCCACCGCCAATCATCACGGGCAGTCTGGCCTGTCTCAACGAGATTCCGATAGTAGGAGGCCTGCCAGTAGTCTGAAAAACCCTCGTGCAAGGCCCGCCCTTCCAGCGTGGACAACAGCCCGGGCGCTGCGGCATTGAGAAGAGCATGTCCATACTCGTGGATCACAACGGAAGGGTCTTCGGCATCATCGACGCCTCCACTCCCGAACATGATCATGTTCCGATCGGGGTAATAGAAGGAATCATCCCGCGAAATCCCGTGGGGATTGACCTCTACACCCTCGTGCTGCACATCCAGAATACCAAGGCTCTGGACGTAGCGCTGGTTGGCATCGATATGGTAATACACATTGACCGCTTCGAAACGCTCGTCGGAGCGATCGAAAAAGAAGTCATTCGGGGTGTCCATCGCAGGAGGATCATAGACCTGCGTTCCTCCCGTCGTGGTCCCCACAATCCGGACAAACGGCCCTTCAAGGACCCACCGGCCATCTTCATTCTGGGTGATCTCGTGCAGCGAGACGGTTCGACGGGCTGCGTTCAACTCAGCGTTGGTTTCATCGTTGTTGTCCACATACGGTGGGCCATATGCAGCTCCCGAAGCAAACAACGGATCCGGATCGAAGACATAGCCGGATCCATCCGTCCGCATCGGAGAAGGACCATGCCGCCGGGCTCCATGCCCCTCTTTTGCCAGGGCTTGATCATAGGCCTGCAGAATGGCGCCAGATCGGGCGTCTACCCAGACCTTGTACTCCGACGGCTCGGCCTCAGGCCACAGCGTCAGCTCCCAAGCAAGCCGGGGTGACTCCGGTTCGTGGATGACGAGGCGTGGGCTGTCCGTAAGCCCGTGTCCTTCAGCCAGAGCGACCCGTGCCAACTCAGAAGCTGCGTCGGCGGTCACGACCGGTTGGGTATCAAACGCTTCCTCTTGGGCTTTGACCGGCGCAAAGGAACTGGTCACCATGCTCACATGCCCATCACGATCCAGGTTGACACGCACCGTGCCATGGGCCACTGGAATGCCCTTGAAGGTCTGCTCGTAGGTCAGGTGCCGGCTACGATCGCGACGCTCATGCCGGAGCAGCGTCAATTCATCCAGCTCGGGTGACCAACCAAAAAGGGTGGCCTCCTCCCGCAGGAAATCCTCGGGCCGACGATACACGCGCTCCTCGGCTTGCGCGTAGCGTGCACGAACGAGACCGGAAGCGATGTCCAGACGGGTCGTGCCAACAAGCCGGGTAGCCGGTGCCGTGACAGCTGCGTCAAGGATCTCCCGTTCAAGCACCTTCCGCGGCAGCGTGTCTTGCGCGTGGACTACAGTCGGGATCCCGAGAACAGCCACTAGAGCTGCAATCAGGGAAAACGTCGACAGGAGCGTGGGCATGAAAAAAGGCGGTTGGATAACAGACGAAGTCGAAACGCAGTAAAAAGCACGTGAACCGGTCTCAACGCGACGCGCTGACGGCCTCAGTACTCATTCCGCATGGTATCCGTAGCCGTTTTTCACGCCATCGAAGCTGCAGCAGATTTCAGAGCGTCTACATGATCCAAGGCTTCCCACGTGAATTCGTTCCGGCCGAAGTGCCCGTAGGCAGCCGTGTTCACGTATCCAGGCTTGAGCAGATCCAGCCGCTCAATGATGGCCTTCGGCCGCAGGTCAAAAACCTTGCGCACGATATCAACAGTGCGTTGATCGCTCAGACGACCCGTTCCGTACGTGTCCACATGAATGGAAATCGGATCCGCAACGCCGATGGCATAGGCTACCTGTACCAGGACCTCGTCGGCCAGATCGGCTCCGACCAGATTCTTGGCCACATGCCGGGCGGCGTAGGCTGCACTGCGATCCACCTTGGACGGATCCTTGCCGGAGAAGGCGCCGCCACCGTGTGCCCCTTTGCCGCCATAGGTATCTACGATGATCTTCCGACCCGTCAGTCCTGTATCGCCGTGTGGCCCTCCGATCACGAATTGTCCGGTAGGATTGACGTGCAGGATCAGGTCGTCATCGATCAGGTGTGCGGGGATGACCCTCGGAATCAGATGCGTCTGCACATCCTGCTTGATGGTCTGCATCTCCACGCCCGGATCATGTTGGGTGGAGACGACCACTGTATGAATACGTTTGATGGTCTTGCCATCATCCTCGTACTCGACGGTTACCTGCGCTTTTGAATCCGGGCGCAGGTAGGGCATGATCTTCTCCTTCTTGCGGATGGAGGCCAATTCACGCATCAGACCATGCGAAAAGCTGAGCGCCATGGGCATCAGCTCGGGGGTCTCCCGGGTGGCGTAGCCGAACATCATTCCCTGATCCCCCGCGCCCTGGTCATGATGGAGCCCCTTGCCGTCGTCCACTCCTTGGGCAATGTCGGGGCTCTGCTCATGAATCGTGGTCAGGACACCACATGAGTCCCCGTCAAATCGCAAGGCCGGGTCAACGTAGCCTATGGAACGGATGACGTCCCGGGCAATCTCCTGCACGTCGACATACGCCTCGGTCGTCACTTCGCCGGAGAGGACTACAAGCCCCGTCGTGACGAGGGTCTCGACAGCCACACGGCTGTGCGGATCCTGGGACAGCATGGCATCGAGCACAGCATCAGAAATCTGGTCGGCCACCTTGTCTGGATGGCCTTCGGATACGGATTCGGACGAAAAAAGGAACGACATGAACGGCTTGGAGTGTCGGATGGGCGACGTGCTTTTTAAGTATCCGGCTCGAACGCTGTTTGATGCGGGATGATTCGACCCGTATGCGAAGGTTGGATCAAGGGAGACCCGGCTGATTGCTTCTCCTGCCCACGAGGCGTAGTTTTTGGGGTTACTTGCCTTGTTTTGGACCGTTTACGGCCCAGTACAGGGTGTCTCAGCGGATCTTGAACCGCTTTTTACCATCCACTTTCAGGAGAACACGTTATGTCCGATATCGCAGCCAAGGTACAGTCGATCATCGTTGAGAAACTGGGCGTTGACGAAGCAGATATTTCTGATGACGCATCCTTCACCAACGATCTGGGAGCCGACTCCCTTGACACGGTAGAGCTCATCATGGAGTTCGAAAAAGAATTCGACATCACGATTCCGGATGAGGACGCAGAGAAAATTGCCACGGTTGGCGATGCGGTGTCCTATCTGACCGAGAAGTCGGCCTGACGCCGTTACCTCTCCCCTGACTACCCATCCCAGTTCCATTTCCTCGTATGAGTCGATCTACCCGCAGGGTTGTCGTTACGGGAATGGGCGCCCTGACCCCGATCGGAAACGATGCTGAAACCTTCTGGACGGCCATGATGGCCGGAAAGAGTGGGGCGGCTCCCATTACGTACTTCGACACGGAAGACTACGCAACCAAGTTCGCTTGTGAGCTCAAAGGCTTCGACGCTGTCGAGTTGCTCGATCGCAAGATCGCCCGGCGACTCGACCCGTTCTGTCAGTACGCTATGGTCGTAGCCGATCAGGCCCTGGCGGATGCCGGGATTGATTCGGAGGCCCTCTCAACGGAGCAGCAGGAGCGAATCGGGGTCATCTACGGATCCGGGATAGGCGGCCTGCAGATTCTCTACTCCCAAGCGAAGGTCCTGTCCGACGACGGCCCGCGCCGCGTATCTCCGTTTTTCATCCCCATGATGATTCCGGATATCGCAGCCGGCCAGATTTCCATTCGGCATGGCTTGCGGGGTCCCAATTACTCGTGTGTGTCGGCGTGCGCGACGGGCAATAACAACATCGGAGATGCGTTCATGCTGATCCGACTGGGACATATGGATGCCGCCATAACGGGGGGTAGCGAGGCCAGTATCTCAGAGCTGGGCGTGGGAGGTTTCAACGCCCTGAAGGCCCTCTCCACACGGAACGATGATCCGCAAACGGCCTCTCGACCGTTCGACGCCACCCGAGACGGATTTGTCCTGGGCGAAGGTGCCGGAGCCCTTTTCATCGAGGAGCTGGAGCATGCCAAGGCGAGAGGCGCCCGCATTTACGCAGAAGTAAAGGGTGTGGGCATGAGCGGAGACGCTCACCACATCACGGCTCCTGACCCGGACGGACTCGGAGCACGCAATGCCATGTTGGCTTCGCTGCGGGATGCGGAACTGTCACCGGACGCCGTGGACTACCTCAATATGCATGGGACATCGACGGGGCTTGGTGATGTGGCCGAGACCAATGCCATCAAAGGGGTTTTTGGTGATCATGCGTACAAGATGAACCTGTCCTCCACGAAGAGTATGACAGGTCACTTGCTGGGTGCAGCAGGTGCCGTTGAGGCTATCGCAGCAATTGGTGCCATCGTACACCAGACCATTCCTCCTACGATCAACTTCCAACATCCCGATCCTGATTGTGACCTGAACTACACGTTCAACACGCCGGTCGAACGCGAGGTCAATGTCACCATGTCGAACGCGTTCGGCTTTGGTGGACATAACACCAGCATCGTGTTTGCGAAGTACGAAGAGTAGACGAGCGAACCCAGCAACTTCATGCATGCGAAGGGCGCGGGATTCCTCGGAATCCCGCGCCCTTTTTCATACCGTATAGATAGAGCGCGGCCTCTCGGCGCACCAAACGTGAACACGACCTGCCATGTATACCCCTCATCGCTCACCAGCTACATGTGTCCTTCTGGCCCTGGCGTGCATCATCGTCCTCACAGGCTGTCGGTCCACCACGCCGACAACCCGGCCGATGGAACGAGCGCCGTCCGAAACCGGCTTCCTGAATCGCAGCCTGGTAGTGGGCAAAACCACGCATCGATACCAGGTCTATGTGCCAGCGGACTATGACCCTTCCCGCTCATGGCCCCTCATCGTGTTTCTGCACGGCGCCGGCGAGCGTGGGTACGAGGGACTCAGCCAAACCCAGGTGGGACTCGGTCGCGCCATTCGATTCAACCCGGAGCGATGGCCTGCCATCGTCGTGTTTCCACAGCTTCCTCCGGGACGAAACTGGATGCCGTCAACAGAGCACATTGGAATCGAAGCGCTCGATGCCACAATCACCGAGTTTGCCATCGATATGAGCAGGGTGTATCTGACTGGTCTCTCCATGGGTGGGTACGGATCCCTTTATCTGGGCCAACGCCACGCAGACCGCTTTGCAGCCATCGTTGCTATCTGTCCTACCGTCGGTGACGGATCCCGCTATCCCTTCCTGACCGGCTCATCGTATGAGGAAGCCATCAGCGGCAGCGCGGAGGCACTTTCCAAGATGCCCATTTGGCTTTTCCACGGTGAACAGGACCCTGTTTTCGCCGCCTCCATATCGTCGGACCTGAGTCGTGCCCTGCAGGAGCTCGGAGCGGATGTGCGCTATACCGAGTATTCAGAAACCGGGCATAATGCATGGGATCCGGCCTACCAGGATACGGATATGATCACCTGGCTCTTTCAGCAACGTAACGCCTACCATGCCCCTACTGATTCCCCAGCCCTCCATCATTGAGGCGCCCGGTCAACCACCCAAAGTAATCCGGGAGTATGCTGGACGCGTGAACACAGGTACGTCCAACGTCAGTATTGCCCACATGAGCAGTCCCTCCGGCTGGTCTGAACCGGGACAGCAACCGGAGTTTGATGAATATACCCTTGTGCTGGCAGGCATGCTTCGGGTTGAATCCGATGCAGGAACGCTGGATGTGCATGCCGGACAGGCGGTCCTGTGCACCGCCGGCGAGTGGATTCGCTACTCTTCTCCGGGATCCGATGGAGCGGACTACGTTGCCATTTGCCTGCCCGCATTTTCACCGGACACGGTCCACAGGGACACGGATTCAGCTACCTGAACACCTGCCCTGTCAGTCGACGGTCAGCGGAAGACCAACTCCCGAATAAGTTCTGCTCCCAGCTTCTCGTTCAACGTGTGCCGCCACTCTTCCCGGCGCATATGAAGCTCCTGACGCCAAACCGTAGAGTGTACGGTCACAAAAAGACGATCTCCACGGACCCAGGCCTTACCCACATGGTGCCTCATCTGCGGACTGATCATCGACTCCCATTCTGCAATGACGCGTCCTTTCGCAAGCGGCCCCTGCAACCCGCTGGAGCGGATCCAGTCGCTCAGCGCCTCTTTCAAGGATTGCGTTCGTCTGCTTCTCATGAGATCAGATGGCATGGGGTAGGATGGTCGGTATGAAAGTACGACACACGGCGGATGCCCGGAACGGATAGGCCCTTGCGTACTACATTGTGCCGATCAAGAAACCTTTGTACGCTCGCATGCATCTCGCTCTCGAAACCCACCTGGCACGAACAGGCACAGAACCTGATGCCGTGACCGGTGGTCTTGCGCCTGCCATACACACCGCCACTACCTACATCGCCGGTCCGGATGGTCACCCCGGACCCTTCGTGTACAGCCGCCTGGGCAATCCTACCCGTCAACAATTTGAAGAAGCCCTGGCCACGGCTGAAGGCGGCACACGTGCGTTGGGTTTTTCTTCGGGAATGGCGGCGGCCATGACCCTGTGTCAGGCTTTGGACCCGGGAGATCATATCATTTTACCTCATGATATCTACTTTGGCGTGCGCATGCTTGTCACCAAGCATTTTGTCCGCTGGGGCCTTCGGGTCTCCACCGTCGACATGAGGAATCTGGCAGCCGTGGAAGAGGCCATTCTCCCCACCACCCGACTGGTCTGGGCAGAGACACCGTCCAATCCACAGCTGACCATCATCGACCTTGAGGCTCTCGCCTCCTTGGCACGTAGCACCGGGGTCCAGATGGTCGTCGACAATACGTGGTCCACGCCGCTTATCACGCGACCCATTGAACACGGTGCAGACATCGTCTTGCACTCCGTCACAAAGTATCTTGGAGGCCACTCGGATGTCCTCGGTGGCGCCCTTGTCTTTGCGCGGGAAGGTACCCTCCTTGAACGGGCCTCATCACTCTCTGATGAGGGGGGAGCCGTGCTTGATCCCTTCGGAGCGTGGCTGGCCATGCGTGGGATGCGCTCTCTCGCTCCCCGTCTTCGCCACCAGTCGGCATCGGCGCTGGCCTTGGCCACGTGGCTGGAGCATCACGGGAAGGTGGAGGCCGTCCATTACCCGGGCCTTGAGTCCCACCCAGCCTACGATACAGCCCGGAAGCAGATGGCCCTGGGAGGTGGCATGCTCTCTTTTCAGGTCAAGGGAGACGCGGCTAACGCCCTTCGCACCGTTCAGCGATGCCGCCTGTTTGCCAACGCCACCAGTCTTGGCGGTACAGAAAGCTTGATTGAGCACCGGGCCTCGGTCGAAGGCGCGGATTCACCCACGCCGGACAACCTGCTGCGCGTCTCTGTTGGTCTCGAGCAGGTCGATGATTTGATTGCCGATCTCGAGCATGCTCTTGCGGGATAAATCCCGATCTGGACCAACGTCAATGTATCGGGAATCAGACCGGCAGCGCTTCCATGAGGGCAGGACCTGTCGTAGATTCTCCGTCATCCACCGCTCACGGACCATCGGCCGCTCCCTCCGTGTGCACTGATATCGCCTACCGCGCTCCATGAGCGCTTCGCCATGAAACTGCCCTTCTTTCTTGCCCGAAAGTTCGTTGCTGCCGAGACGTTGGAAGGGGCCTTGCCCGTCGTGCGCAGTATCAAGGCCGCAGGCTTGAGTACAACCTTCGACAAGCTCGGGGAGTACGTTTCCGATCGTTCCGTAGCCACGGAGGCGAAGGACGAATACATCACCCTCATCCGTACCCTGAACGAGGCAACGGGCCGGATTGACCAGAACATCTCCATCAAACTGTCCATGCTGGGACAGAAAATTGATGAGGCTTTCTGCATCGACAACCTCCACGAGGTGCTTACAGAAGCCAAGCAGACCGGCACCTTCGTGCGCCTTGACATGGAAGGCACGGACATCACCGAATCCACCCTGTCCATCTTCGAGAAGGTATACCCGGATTATCGGGATCATGTCGGGGTGGTCTTGCAAGCCTACCTCAAGCGCACGAAAGAGGATATTGACCGAATGTGCGAACTGCAAGCACGGGTCCGCCTGTGTAAAGGGGCGTACTCGGAGCCTGCATCGGTTGCATGGCAAGACATGCCCACCATCCGTGATCGATTCCTGGAATACATGGAAACGCTTATCACCAAAGGGCGCTTTCCCGGCATTGCCACCCATGATGACCTTCTGATCAACGCCACCAAGGCATTCGTCGCAGAACGCGGAATCAGCAAGGATCGCTTCGAATTCCAGATGCTCTATGGACTGCGCTCCGACACGCAGCGGGACATCGCAGGCGAGGGATACGGAATGCGCGTGTACGTGCCCTATGGCGACCAGTGGTTTCCCTACTATTCACGCCGGCTGCGCGAACGAAAGGAGAATGTCTGGTTCATTCTCTCGACCATGTTCAAGCGATAGACGCCCGCATGGTCCTGCACCGCGATTTTCTGATGCGTCAGATCCAGCAGTTGGTCCAGGTACTGCTGCAGGTCGTCACCAGACGGAGGCAGGGCGATTACGAGGAGGCGCAGTCCATTCTGAATGAAGGACTTGAAGCCACGTTCAATGCGGATCTGGATACCCTGTTGACCATGGAAAAGGACGACTTCATGGCCTTGTGCAGTCCATCGAATGCCTTCCATGCAGGCTTGGCCGTTGCACTGGCCGATCTTCTGAGGGAAGAGACGACGGTACGGGCCGACGAGCGGGCTCGTTGGCTCTACGAAGCATCCATCGCCACAGGGGCAGCGCTCTCACTGGACGCCATCGAATGGCTAGAGACGCACCGCCCACGCTGACACACTGGCAACAAGCGGCTATCAGCCTTCCTGATCGGCCAACCACCGCTCGGCATCGATGGCAGCCATGCATCCCGTTCCCGCCGCCGTTATGGCTTGGCGATAGACATGGTCCTGCGCATCACCGCAGGCGAATACCCCCTCGATATTCGTGTAGGTAGAATCGGGCTTGGTCAGGATATAGCCCGTCTCATCCTGGTCCAGCCACTGCGCGAAGACCTCTGTATTGGGTTTGTGGCCGATTGCCACAAAAAACCCGGTCACGGGCAGCGTACTGACCTCATTGGTTGTCACATTGCGAATGGTCAGTCCCTCCACCAGGTCATCGCCCAGCACATCCTCAACGACTGTTTCCCACAGGATGTCGATTTTTTCGTGGTTCTTTACGCGATCCTGCATGATCTGAGACGCACGGAAGGAGTCACGACGGTGTATCACATACACCTTGGAGGCAAAGCGGGTCAGAAAGAGGGCTTCTTCCATCGCCGTGTCCCCTCCACCCACAATGGCCAATTCTTGATCCCTGAAGAAGGCGCCATCGCAGGTGGCACAGGCAGATACACCTTTTCCAAGGAGTCTGGACTCATTTTCGAGACCAAGATACTTGGCTGAGGCCCCTGTTGAGATGATGACTGTATCAGCCAGAACCGGTGACTCCTCATCCACGACCAACTTGAATGGGCGCTCGCTGAAATCAACCGATGTCACGGTACCCCACTGCAAATCCGCTCCAAACCGCTCTGCCTGGGCTTCGAACTTCTGCATCATCTCCGGGCCCATGATCCCGTCCGGAAAGCCGGGATAATTCTCGACATCGGTCGTTGTTATCAGCTGCCCTCCCGGCTGAGGTCCCTGAATGACAAGAGGACTCAGATTGGCACGGGCCGCATATATGGCTGCTGTAAGCCCGGCAGGGCCCGTTCCGACAATGACGACCTTCTGCCTGGGGGCAGCGCTAAAATCAATCCCTTCCATTTGCAGCGGGTTGAAGGCCCCGTACGGGACCACCACGAAAACAAAGCGGCAGCCAACTGACCCCGCCTATCCAGTTCAGACGGCCTGACCGGCCAACGCTTCCAGCTTCTGGGCGAGGACTTTCTTGGGTGCCGTTCCAATCAACTGATCGACCACCTGGCCGTTCTTGAAGAAGAGCAGGGTGGGAATGGAACGCACACCGTAGGCCATGGCTGACTGCGGGTTGTGGTCCACATCAAGTTTGGCCACTTTGGCTTTACCCTGAAAATCTGCGGCCAACTCTTCGATGACGGGTGCGATGATTCGGCACGGCCCGCACCACGTCGCCCAGAAATCAACCAAGACAGGTTGATCCGAGTCTATTACTTCTGACTGGAAGTTTGCGTCAGTGAGGGTTACGTACTTCGCATCCTGTGCCATTGAAAAGCCTCTTCGGTTATCGACGTTGTTTATGTGATCAGACTATGGAAGGACCGTTGGGTTTCGCTTGTAGAAGGGAAGTTACATGACCTTCAGAGGCAGCATGTCGCTCCTTCAGGAGACTTCCCTCATGCAGCGCTGGACATCTTCGCAGGAATTGCGTTTTCGTGGATATCCCGCAGGGTCTCCGGTGCGATATCCACGACATCCGTTTCGCCAACTCGAACCCTGAATGCACCCTCGGTCACTGTGCCCAATCGTGTCACGGCCACGCTGGAGTCCGCGAGTTCACGCTCGATCCTGGCGGCATGATCCGGCGAAGCTGAGAGCAGGATCCTGGACTGTGCTTCACTATAGAGCGCAGCATCCAGTCGATCTCCCTGGAGGGCGGGCAATTGAAGATCAGCACCAAGGCCCTTTGATGCGAGGGACATCTCTGCCAGCGCGACGAGCAGTCCTCCGTCTGAAATATCATGGGCGCTCTGAACCCAGCCCTTGCGGATCGCCATCAGGCAAGCCTCCTGCACGGCGGCTTCCTCTTCGAGTTCAAAGGCCGGCGCATCGCCTGCCGTGGTGCCGTGCACATGCGCCAGGTACTCTGAAGCCTCAAGTCCCGCATGTCGGCGGCTCCGTGGATGAAGCTCCAGAACGACGTCGCCCTCGTTCTTGAACGGAAAGGTCGTTGCCTGCGACTCAACATGGTCGATGACGCCCAACATACCGATGGTCGGTGTCGGGAAAACAGCGCTTTCCGGATTCTCGTTGTAAAACGATACGTTCCCCCCAGTCACAGGGGTGTTGAAATGGCGACAGGCATCGCCCATGCCACCCACGGCCTCCTTGAAGACCCAGTAGACTTCGGGCTTGTACGGATTACCAAAGTTCAGGCAGTTGGTAATGGCCACCGGCTGACCACCTGCACACACGACGTTGCGCGCCGCTTCGGCCACGGCAATCTGCCCGCCCTTGCGCGGATTCAGGTAGACATACCGTCCGTTGCAATCTGTTTTGACCGCCAGTCCCTTCTCAGAATCCTTGAGCCGGATGACCGCCGCATCGCTGGGTCCAGGCCCGACTACGGTATTTGTACGAACCATGGTATCATACTGCTCAAACACCCAGCGCTTGGACGCAATATTGGGGGAAGCCAGCATCTGCTCCAGGGAAGCCTGGACAGCTACAGGTGTGAGATCCGCGATGACTTCCTGATCGAATGCCGCTGTTTCGTCAAGGTATCCGGGGCGCTTCGTTTCACGGTAGTAGACCGGGGCACCGCCTCCGAGAGCCAGATGTTCGGCTGGGACATCAGCCACAAGCTCGCCGTGCCAGTACACTTTTACACGGCCATCACCGGTCACCTCTCCAATGTGCTCGGCATGTAGATCCCATTTATCGAAAATGGCTTTGAGCACATCCTCCTTCCCCTTCTCGCACACGATAAGCATGCGTTCCTGGCTCTCTGACAGCATGATCTCATAGGGCGTCATCCCCTCTTCGCGCGTCGGCACCTTGTCCACATGGATGATCATGCCCGAATCGCCCTTCTCACTCATCTCACACGACGAACACGTCAACCCGGCTGCTCCCATGTCCTGGATACCTACAACAGCACCGGACTTGATGACTTCGAGCGTTGCTTCAAGCAGCAATTTCTCGGTGAATGGATCGCCAACCTGAACGCTCGGGCGTTTGGCTTCTGATGCCTCCGAAATTTCTTCCGAAGCAAACGTGGCGCCGTGGATACCATCGCGTCCGGTAGACGAACCGACGATGTATACCGGGTTTCCAACGCCTTCGGCGATGGCCGACGCGGTCTGGCCAACTTCGACGACTCCCACACTCATGGCGTTGACGAGCGGATTACCCTCGTAGGAAGGGTCGAAATACACTTCGCCGCCAACTGTGGGAACGCCAAACGAATTGCCGTAGTCACCGATGCCCCTGACGACACCGTCGAATAGATACCGAACCCGCGGGTTGTCGAGGGATCCGAATCGAAGGGAGTTGAGCGATGCAATGGGTCGCGCCCCCATGGTGAAAATGTCCCGCTGGATTCCCCCCACACCGGTGGCCGCCCCCTGGTACGGCTCCACGGCCGAGGGGTGATTATGGGATTCAATCTTGAACGCTACTGCCTGACCATCTCCGATGTCCACCAGGCCGGCATTCTCTTCCCCTGCACCAACCAGCAAAGCCTCTCCGTCACGGGGCAGCTTTTTGAGCTCAGCGATGGAATTTTTGTAGGAGCAATGCTCACTCCACATCACCGAATAGATACCGAGCTCCACGAATGTGGGTACCCGCCCCAGTTTCTCCACGATCCAGCCATACTCCTCTTCGGTCAAGCCGTGGTCCAAAGCCAGGCTGAGGGTCACTTCGGGTTCGTTCAAGGCAGCAGTGGACATGGTCAGGGAGTTCGAAACGTGATCAGGAAGGGCAGAAAAATACATTACGGACACACCTCTGACCGCGAAGATTCCATCCGGTCTGATCAGGAGTTATCCACAGTTGGTCGTTGCACAAAGGAGCAGCCATGCTTTTACACATGATAAAGAAGCGCTTCCATTTAATTCATTTATTTCTGTGTTTTACTCTTTTTATCTTTTTTAATGAAGCCAACAATAACCATGACTTACAATAATATGCTTCGGTCATCGGGCGTTATTTTCTTGCTGCTGCTTCTTTATCTCGGGTTCGCCCTGGCATCGCCTCACGCTGAGACGAGCGAGGTCAGCGAAGCAGCCACGCTTGCGGCTGTAGTAGATCCAGTTGACCCCGAGTCAGGGCTTGCAACCGTCCAGGTACCAGATGCGCAAGCCAACCTCAATCTGATCTGGACCATGATCGCCGCCATCCTGGTCTTCTTGATGCAGGCCGGATTCGCCCTTGTTGAAACGGGACTTACCCGCTCGAAGAATGCCGTGAATATCATCATGAAGAATATCATGGATGTGTCGGCGGGCTGCCTGGTCTTCTTTGCTGTCGGCTTCGGCTTGATGTTTGGTACTACCTCCACCGGATGGTTCGGTACAGAGGGATTCCTGCTGACCGGTCTTCCGCAGGAACCGTGGACTTGGGCCTTCTTCGTCTTCCAGGCTGTTTTCGCCGCTACGGCCGCTACCATCGTATCCGGAGCAGTAGCCGAGCGCACCCGATTTACTGGCTACCTGGTATTTTCCATCGTCATCACAGGCCTCATCTACCCTGTCTTTGGTTCATGGGCTTGGGGCGGACTCCTGAATGGATCCGGATGGCTTGAAAATATGGGCTTCATCGATTTTGCTGGCTCCACCGTCGTGCACTCCGTCGGTGGCTGGGCTGCCCTCGCCGGAGCACTGGTTGTCGGTCCCCGGGTCGGTAAATACAATGAGGACGGTAAGCCGAAGCATATCCCCGGGCACAGCCTGCCGCTGGCCGCTCTCGGCGTTTTCATCCTGTGGTTCGGATGGTTCGGATTCAATGCCGGTTCAACCACAACAGGCGATGGTTCCGTGGCGCTCATCATGATCAATACGTTGTTGGCATCGGCAGCCGGCGCCACCATGGCCATGGCAGTCACATGGATCCGGAATGGCAAACCCGATGCACCCATCACGCTGAATGGCGTGTTGGCCGGCCTCGTCGGCATCACGGCAGGATGTGCCAATCTGGACCCGGGTTTTGCCATCTTGACCGGGGCAATTGCGGGTGTCCTTGTTGTTTATGCCATGGAATGGGTTGACAGAAAAGTAGATGACCCCGTGGGCGCAATTGCCGTGCACGGTGTGTGTGGCGCTTGGGGAACACTGGCAGCCGGTCTTTTCAATGCGGGAGATCTGTTCAATCCCGCTGTTGTCGGTGTACAGCTGCTAGGTATCGTCGCAGCGTTCATTTGGACATTCACCGTCAGTTTTGGACTGTTCCAGCTACTGAAACGCACGGTTGGCCTGCGTGTCGAATCCGATTTTGAAAAGGATGGTCTTGACCGCACAGAGCATGACAACTTGGCCTATCCCGAATTCATTCCCACGGACACACTGGAGTTGGCGGAACTTTAGGTTGGCGACCCTCCAATTCCTGTTCGTGTGATAGGTGGGGGCGGGTCGA